>Ga0325414_1004359_pt1 | contig 14792 bp, 13 predicted proteins | sample PopdelMetagenome_8_FD_206183 | JGI IMG/M metagenome (GOLD analysis project Ga0325414, IMG submission 206183) | Populus deltoides microbial communities from Bellville, Georgia, United States - Leaf-PdKOR-R3 | ecosystem: Host-associated > Plants > Phyllosphere > Phylloplane/Leaf | place: USA...
AAACTAAATAATTTAAAAAAATAAGAGAAAGGATATTATTAGAAATTTAAATAAAATAATTAATGAAAAGTAAAAAAAACAAAAAAAGAGGAGAGAGGGCATTAATTAAAATAAAAAATAAATAAAAACAAAGAGAGACAAGTCCAGGTTAATTTATTTTGTGAAGGTCTGCTCCACTTTTTTTTTTTTAAAAAAAAGAAATGGATGACATATATCTCCAATAATAGATGACCTCTAGTCCGCTAGATAATTTGGACAAAAACATTATCCTGTCACTTTCTCTCTCTCTCTCTTAATATTTAGGGACTCAAACGTAAAAAAAATAAAATTTTGAATCAAAATGTAAAATTTAAAACAAGCAGGGACTACACAATAGATAATTGAAACTCCCAGGACCAAATTGAAGTTTTTCATGCCAAAAGAACAGATTCAAATTGTTCAATTGATTTCAAGAAAAGACTGATGAACTATTAAAAGAGAAGCCTTTAAAGCACTGTGCATGCATGATACCCTCAAGACTGCATGTTTACTTTTCCAGGCAAGAACTGAAGGTGAGTTGGGGTTTTGACTACAAGCTGAAATATCAAAGTAAAGCGCTAATTCTAGGCTAACATGATTCATGGCGAAGAAAATCCAGCGCCTGCTGCCATTAAAAATTGTACACCATCAAAATTCTTGGTTTACAGTGGATTAGCTATGAAACCATTTCCCACATCAAAACAGGTAAAACCTAAAGAAAACAACTCTGGCACTTACTCTTCCTTTGCGTTGAGATTATAGAACCAGGTGCAGATGGTAATGTGCTTATTCAGTTTGGGAAAAGAATAAGTAGTACATCCCTAACATTGTGCCTGTAGTTGTTACTAGAGCTTGGGTCTCATTAAGGCATCAAGCAGACAAAACACGCTGCTAACATTTTTTGTCAAGACTTCCATTTATAAAGCAACTGCACCAGCTAGCCAAGTCCTCCAAAAAGTGATCACATGAACTGGATTCAAATTGCAAGAATAATGTTCATAATTCAGACTTGGATTCAGCGTCTTCCTCCAGTGAATTATCAGTTTGATAGTCCTGTGATTGGTTGGGGGACACAAGTTCTTGAGGATTTACTTCATCACCTAAGATTTTTGCCTGTGATTGGTTGGGGGACACAAGTTCTTGAGGATTTACTTCATCCCCTAAGATTTTTGCAGTGAATTGTCTCGCCTCAGAGTCAAGATTAACCCATTCCGAAACTATTCTTTTTGCGCCCTGAAACAAACCGAGAAATGAATAGATTCTTGAAAACATAGAAAGTGTTGTGAGCAAATGAATGATGAAAAGTGGTGTTGGTTATAGAAACAAGTCATATTTGTAGAATCATGGCTCCAAAGGAAGAATCACCTGAAGCTTGGGTTCCTTTGTCATGGGATTGTTGCAAAGATCAATAGTTTTTGCTCTGGATTTCGTAGCATTACCACACCATGATTCGCACCACAACCATTCTTGAGGCAGTGAAAAGATGGGTACTGTATGCTGGGCATAGTTCGGAAGATCCTGAACAAGGAAAAGGAAGCAACCTTTTAACACAATCTAGTACGTGAAAGAATATCACAGACACACAAAAAAAACAGTACCCAACAAGATCCAATACTGTGTGAGGATATCCATTCCATTTGCAAACTCTCATATAATTATGTATACAGCTGAGCCAAACCTTATTTTATAACACATATACTACCTGTTGTACCACACAGGCAATAAGCAACAACTTGAATGGATATCCAAGTATTTAATGGATATACTGCCTGTTGTACTACACAGGCCATAAGCAATAAGCAACACATAAACCTGGAAGACTGTCTTTGGTAGTCAACGGTGGATAATTGAATGCTTTTGGTGAGAATACAAAAACTTTTTCAAGCAGTCAACAACAATCATTAGAGTTCCAAGTATTTAATGAAGATTATAGATAATGTACCAAGTGACAATACATACAGGCAAAATTTAATAAAGCAAATTTGATGATGATTCCTCCACTAAATGGCATGATAAAGTTTCCTCCTTGGAAAGTGGAACCCAGTAAATGGACCCATGTCCAGAAATAACAGCCTGCTAATGAATTATAGCAAAAACTGTCCATGCATAATTGCAGCCAGCCAGCTGCATCTCCAGTTACCTCCCACGCAGCATTGCTGCCAGCAAGCAGTCAATTTTCTAAACTTGATTAGAATGTATAAAATTGAGCAGCACTCCATCACCTGAAGGGTGGGCATGGACCAATTGCATGAAGTTTTATAGCCATTAGACCCACAAATCTCACGGCTAAAAACCTTCATATGACATATTCATGTACCATATTTTAGGACACCATGAGTACATTGTTTGTTTGTTCCTGAATTCTCTTTTTCCTTTTTTTTCTTGTTTTATGTAGAGCAGGCTCATGCAAATGTAATGCAGGAGCAATGAAAGAACTTTCAAAAAACAATTGTTTCAGAAAAATTACGTTTATTTTACTAGAGATACAATTTTATCTTATTTATAAGTTAGGTACTTAGATTTACTGTGACATTAATTAATTAGAAAGTTTACTATTTTAGGAGTTTATTCTATTTCCTACTTGGTTTTGGTCTATTTTACTTAGATGCTTGTAACTCATACCTAGGAAGATGAAGATGATGTCATGAATTGCAGAAATATTATGATGAATAACTTTAAAATGATGAATTTGCCAGAAAATCTTCTCTCCATTCTTGTCCTCTAGTGCTCCAGGTGATCTCCTATCACTCTCCCACTCAAAGCAAAATAAAGATAATTTGTGTGTGAAGTTTGAATTTGTTTACTTAACATTTTCTCTTCATATCCGATCAACTAAGCCAAACAAAATCATTCAAATTCAGAGAGAACAGTGACACTGGAAATTCTATACACAACAATTTTGACAGATCACTGAAATAGTATGGTATGCGAACTAAGTGAGCACATCAAACACAGTGATTATAAGAAAAATCAGGTCGACTAGTTACCTGATCCAAATTTGAAAGACTATTTGGATCCTTGCTCAGTGTTTCATAGAAAACCCTTAGATTATCTCCTGCAGCTGTCTCTCGAAATTTAACCAGATCAACAATGTATAAAGCACTGGATAAGGAAGAGCACATGTCAAGCTCATGGCTGGGTTTAAGAACTGAACCAACTCTGAAGAATAAATTAACAAAAAAGATTGCTTACCTGATATGATATGGTCTTCCCCGCAAATGTTCTTTCCAGAATCCCTGTACCACACAAAAGAATGGGAAAAGATAAGGAAACAGTGATTAGATGGCAAGTTGCCTAGGCCTTCCATGGCACAAAATGAATTTATGGCAAACTATCTTTAAAAGGGGGGGAGACTAATCAGTGAAGTATACTTGTCTCCAAAATCGATATCCATCCATATCCCTGTTGTTATCACAGAATGGTGTATAAGCAAGAGGTCTTCCTTTTATATCCATGTCATACAGTTCTCCCATGTCCGCTCGCACAACCTGATCAGCATCAACAAATATAACCTGCATATGGAAACATTGATGCGTTTTTAAGCAAATGTTTAGCAAATATGGAGTCAATAGCAAGAGAATACAACCAAGTTTTGACAAAAAAGAAAGAAAGAAAGAAAGAAAAACTGCTATACCCTCTCCAAAGAAAGTGGAAAGATAACATCAAGGAACAAAATCTTATATGCCCAAATAATTCGCTGCTTTTCTGTCTGCTTATGCAACCATGATGGCCATTTATAAGTGACCAGTTCGTACTCAAAACCATACTCTTGTGCCATATGTGGAATCACATCCTGCGCGATTCATTAACAACCAGAGAATGCACACAAGTCAGACAATAAAATTAGAAAACAATATGCGAGTGACAACTATAGATGAAATAAATACAACCTTAAATTGCGGAGAGAGATAGTTCTTTATAAACCAAAATTTCACTGGACGCTGGGTGTTCTTCCAGACACTTAGAATCATGATTTTAAGGAAACGTTCATATCTGCCACGCCCAAAACACATAATGAAATCATTATGATATTACATTAACCAAGCATTGTGAGTTGTACAAGCAGACGAGTGTGATAGTGAGACCCAGAGTGAATAGGTCCAATAAATGGGCTGCTGCAGCTCACACTTTTTTTGCTAATAAAACAATTGCATTGAACAACCAGCAAATGTGTGTGTGTGTGTTACCAGGAAGAAAACTGACAGCTATACAGGTTTATCCATGAAGCACACAAATGAAAGTTCCTCAGTTCCACATACAAGTTCTCATTCAAAACTTTCAGCACATGGCTGTTTGAGCTTTGCTGTTTGCATTGAACAAACAGTGTGTGTGTGTGTGTGGGTTTCTTTATGAAGCGCACAAATAAAAGTTCCTCAGTTCCACATAAAACTTCTCATTCAAAACTTTCAGCACATGGCTGTTTGAGCTCGTTGCTTACATTGTGATCACAGAACAGAAAACAATCTCAGAAAAGATCACAGGGGCTAATTTTATTAAATCCAGAACAGTTAATCCTCTAAAATTTCGCTTAGCTCACTTTGGTTTTTCAAATTTCTAGAAATAAAAAAGATAAAAGTACATAATGCAGAATACATTAAGGTTCTGTTTGGATACCAGGCAGGACTGAGAATCAAGGATTCATAATCTGTTCATTTAGCAAAATTGGAAGGGAAATTGGAATTGAAATGGCTAAATGGGAACCCGAAAGAACTTTCAATACAATTCTATATCCAGGCGTTAAGCATTTCTACTATTTATAATCTCATTCCCATTCCAATATTTATAATCTCATTCCTGCATTTTCATGCGGGTAACCAAAAAGCACTAACATCACATCAGACAGCAGAAGACAACAAATAGAATAGAAAACAAGCACAAATACAGAGAGAATAAGAAAAGACTTACAGATGCCCAGAAGCAATAGAGAAGATATTAATAGTTTTTCCATGCCGTCCACGCTTCTCATGCTCCTAAAGGAATAATTTTTAACCAATCACCATCTAAAAGAATAATGAAAGCAGATGTGCACCACTGAATTTGTTTTCCAGTGCTGGTAGATGTAATAGTCAGTTTTCCATTAAACAAAGCAACTCAAGAGCTAGTTCTCATAGCCAAAGATAAAATTTTAACAGCACACTAAAACATCAGAAAATGACTTGAGAAAATGATTGACAAAGAAGAGAACTTGGATTTTCATGACAGCTCCTATGGACTGTAAAAAACAAAATTATCCAGTCTTCAAACAAAATTAGCTAATATTCCATCTGGACTGTAAAAACAGTCCACTATTTGATTTTTTCCCATCCCTAAATGCAGCCCATACTATAAAGTTGATGCATGGTTGTTTACGGCCCCATTGTATGATGCATCAACAATCTAAATATATCATTGAATCAAAAGGTGCATCTTTATTATTAGGGGCAAATTTGACACTGTGCAACACTGAACTACATTTTGAATAATTGCTGAACACAATGTGCAAAACTCAAAATAAACTATTATAAGAACCAGAGGTAGTATAAAATCCAGAAAGAAATGACAGGGAACCATAAAGATGCCCCTACTTGGTTGGAAAAACAATTCATTAAGAACCAAACAGAAAGCAGCAAAGAATAGCAGGGAAACAAACAATTGTCCACAGTACATTAAACAACCAGAAAAAGATGATGAAAGATCATATTTCTAAAATCAGCTCACTATGAATCCACAAACGCTATAGAGAGGACTATAAGTATAAAATCAGAGAGCCAGTGCAATCCACCAAGGCACTGTGAAAATCTGAATAATTTAAGTATAACAGCAGAAACAAGTAAACAAAAATTAACTCACCATTAAAGCACTCTCATTCTTCTTGGAAAGCCCGCCGCCGCCAATAAAGCCAGAAGCCCATTTAAACAAATTGGAGTTCCAGCTATCATGGGTTCCCTGTAAAAATTTCCCCAAAACCATTCTAAGGATGCAAGACTTAACCAAATTATCCAGCTGTGGTTGTCCTTGAAATTAGTAATAATTATAAGCCAATATAACAGGAACTGACCTTCCTTTGTGAATTGTTATCATCATCACTTGAAATGAGCAGTTTCTCATGCTCCATGCCCTTTTTCTTCACCACTTCTAGATGGACTACCTTGCCTCGCAAATCATTAATAGTGATAAGTTTCGACAGATGCTTTTCCTGACTTCCATCACCACCTTCCCTAAAAGCATAAAGCTCAGAGCTTCGACCTGGAGCAAGTTGAAGATACCACACCCCAGGAGAGACTTTCATTTGCCAATAACCCAAATTGGCCATCACAAGTGTATCAACCAAGTGAGGATTACTCTTAGTTCCAAGAATTAGCTGAAGTCCTCGGGGGGGTTCATGATCTTTCTCTGAACAATGACCTAATAAAACAGTGCACAAATAAGTATGAAAGAATTGGTAGTCATATGATGAAACTTACAGGGAAACGCCAAATTATAATAAGAAATTACTCAAAAGAAACAGAATCTAACCAGTAAGAACAAGTGCTTCAAGTTCAAAAACTGCTTGCAATGTTCTAGTGTCACCCAGGTTCTCAAGCAAAATATTATCCAAATCATGGCTGAAACATTTAAAACATTCAGCAGAGACAAGAATAATAATAATAATAAGCCACTGAGACAGTAAGATTATGTTTGCAAAACTAAAATTAATCCCCTACGCTTTAGTAGAATATGTACAATAAAGATGGCGACAGTATAAAGATGATTTAAAATGTATTTGACTAGGAAAGGAACATACACAGCAATAACAGGCTCAACAAGCCAGGGCTCAGGAACATCAAGGTTCATGGTAAGAGTCTTCGATAATGGCATATTTGCAAAAAATGCTTTAGGGCCATTTACTTTTAAATCAGTGCTGCTGAAATCATCCTGAAAAGTCATAGCACAACTAAGATACAATGCATTGGAACCTGAAATTACTATTCATAATCAAACATATATACCATGGTTGGGACCACATATCTATAGTAATTCTTCAGCGGAAGATCAACAAGAGAACTCTGCAAGAAACCAAAAATGTAAGTTCCTCGACATGTAGAAAGAGACAACAAAATGTTGATAAAAAGCTCATAATGAAGGAGTTCAGCTAAAAAGCATATCCCATGTGAGGCAATGTCTCAGCTAGCAGTGCAGATGCAAGCTAAGGCACTAAGCACCTAAGAAAAATGTAAAGTACATAGAAGAAAACAGCATACATGCCTTACAAATCCATTATATGTTTAGGCAATTTTGCAATTCATGATACAGAATAAAAACTAAAAAAAAGTGAGAAAAAAATAATTAGAAGCAATCTAGGAACATGAATCCAAAAAGAAAACAAGAGAGAGAGAGAGGTCATTTGCTGGCATTGTTTCTGCCAGAACAAGGCCCAGCTAAGCATAATATGGAAAATAAGTCCTAATCTTTCACCAGAAAATAAAGACACTGAGGTCAATGCCTGTAAAGAAGTGGCTGCTCCCAGCCAGATGGCAATCCAAACAAACTTCTCAAGGTGACTGTTTATATGGCAGCATCTTTCTAATAAAAGAGTGTCAGAGAGGCAAAAACCTTACTATATTGTTTGAGAAATGAAAACCTATTTGGCCTACTTAGATCAGGTTGTCATAGCATCTAATAAAAGAGAATTTTATTCGAATTCTACAGCCACCATATAAATAATACATTCAACAAAAATAGCTTCAATTTTGCATAATGCAATGCATGCTGTGTGGAATAGAGTTGGATACATAATTTTATTTTGATACATGAAATCCATCATGCATATAATTAAAAAAAAAATACAGTGCTTTTTTATCCTGTAAATCCGTTCACTTAATGCAATTGCAGTAAATCACAAATCATCCAACAGGTCGCCAATCAGGCCAACTGAACCATTGTTTGCATGGATTTGAATCTACATGTCAGAAAACCAGCAAAACCTAAATGCCCCAATCCCAGTAATAGCACTCTCTAATTTTTACTGCTAAATACATAAACCACTAGGATTTAAAAAAAATAATTTATTATGGACTATTACTGGGTTTACATAGATACTGATGCAAACTTGCTCTTTCAATTACTTTTCCAAGTCGATTGCCTAGAAAAAACTTGGTCTGCGCTTTTATGAGTGCAATAGAGGTTTAAAGAGATATATGATATTCCTAATTCTCAAGCTTCTACAGGTTTCCTTCAATTTCTTAGTTTAACTATTGTGACGGGAGTTTAATTTTTGTCAAAATCATAAAAAATAGGATAAAAACAGAATCTAAACTATTCAACTATACTTTGTAGGTATAGAAATCAAAGCCCACGTTTCCAACATCCAAGTCATTGTTTCACCTTTGGCCCTTCCTACATCTACAATAGAACTAATCAACACCCCCAGAAGTTGATGCAACAACTTTTTCTAACAACAGAGAACATTCATCAGTTTTCATTCACAACACTAAAACAGATCCATACACATTGGTGCAGAGGACTGGTCAGACAAAGGGTACATAAAGTCAAACTCTAAAGTGGCAGTGAAAATTCTTCATTTCATTTAAACGAGATCGAAATTGCCAATTTGAAGGGAAAAGGCCATGTCAGGTTGATCTGTGCTTAAAGCAGCAAACCACCATATGGATCCATTGGCCTCCAAATTGTATCATCTTGGTTTAATGGCTTTCAGAAACCACCAGATATGTTACGAGAAGGTATTCAAGTTATATGGTTGTAGTGGCCCAAGGCTTTCAAAACTGCAGGTTGCCAAACCAGTGTAACAAAATAAGAAACAAGAAAAGAAAAATGTACAATTTGGTAAATTTTAGCTCACCATAGGGTTTAGCACGATTCTCATGCTTGGTTGAACATATTTCCTTAGAACTCTAAGAAGTGAAGAAACCTTCTGACCAGCTGCGCTTAAAGGATCAACAACAGCATCAATATGAACACTGGAATTTTCATTATCTATAATAACAGCACTGCAAACAAGAAATGATTGTATTAGATTTCAAGAGCAATCCATTGTCGAGAAATCAAAAGATGACAATCTGTAGGAAATTACAGAATGATATATGAGAATAAACTATTACCATCATGGTGGTCTTCCATGAATCCATTACTTTCTTTTTTATTTTATCTTGAACATGCCTTTTGCATTTGAATAAGAAATCTCAGTAATTACTAATTTTGTCCATAAACTTGGGGATACAAGAAGCAGGTGATAATCATTGCAATGTTGATGAGGCAACTCTGCCAAATAGGATTTTCAAAGGTAGGTTCACAGTGATAAATTGTCAGAATTAAACATACAATTACCAAATATGAGAACAATGTTGACTGAATTATTCATCAGAAGCAAAAGAAAAAAAAACGACAAAAAAAAAGTGTGAAATACTACTGTCTGAGAAAAGAGATGAGATAAAATTTGTGATCTAACATTAAGTGGGATGGTGGCGAATGTACTAAGCAGAGCAATTTCTCTTTCATATTTGTCAGATTCATCAGACATTTGACAAAATTTATAATTAATGTTGAATATCACCCAATTATATATACATGGGTCACCATATATTCACCATAACAGTCATTGTCATTGCTACACAGCTCAAACGGATAACAGCGGAAGTCTTCTCCCAAAAACAGGTGGGAAAAAAAAATCTATGGGATGGCAAATAATTCTTACCTGTGTTCAGCATTCAAAATCTCAAAGCGTGCACTTTCTGAACTTCTTTCCCGCATTGCCATTGCAGATGACACATACATTATAATATCGCTGACAAATTTGCTGCAAGTCGCATGAGAAAAATTAACATAAAATCCCCAATGGGAATGGATAGGATATGAAATGTTTTGAGAAGGAATGTCATCTATTAAACTTCACAAATTAAAAACTAATCTTTGTTGAACAGAAACTATTGGCAATGGCATAATTGGAAGTACAAGAGAGAGCAAAAAACTTGCAGATAAAAAGATTCAAAACATTAGTCACCAACAGTGAATGCATACCAAAATTGCCAAAGAGCTTCAGCCTCAGATATTTACTATTTTCTTCAATTTTCACCTAAAGTTACAGGATCTTTTGTAGGGAGAGTTAGCTTAGTGAGTTTACATCACATTGAGTAGGGTCACACTTATCTGGACCTTATTAAGGGATGATCAACTTGTAGTCAATTGGTCAACCACAAAGCTTTCTACTGGTGGAAGCGACCTCCTTTCACTTTTCAATGAAACTTTATTCCAGTTCTCTAATACTACCTAATAAATCACTAGCTAAACCACTACATTCCCTCAAACAACAGCTGCATCACATTCTACCCTCATTCACTTGTGCATACTCCCTAGGGCTGAGCATTTCCGGTTCGGTCCGGTTTTAAACCAAAATAAACAACCAAACCGATTTTATTTTTTTAAAATTTTTTGAACCAAACCGAACCGAAAACCGGTTCAAACCGATTAATTTCGGTTCGGTTCGGTTCGGTTCAGTTTTTTTCCCTTCCAAACCGTTCAAACCCAATGGTCCTCTCTGCTTCTCCTACAACCTTGACCGCAACAACGTCCAACTGCACATAGCGTTGATTGTTCAAGGGAAAGTTCATCCATTTCATTGTAATTAATCAAATGGCAGGGGGGTTGTAGAAATCCACGGACATGAAAAACAAAAGAAAAGGAATGGATCTACTATTCCAATTCCATTTGTGGCACAGACTCAACAAGAAAATTAAAACCCAAAGGAACCAGATCCACAAGGGAGGGGAGGAAAATCAAAGGCAGAGGGTAAAGTGAGAGAGATGCAGAGAAGGGAGAGGGTGGGGGGTGGGGGGGGAGAAACTCCCGGCGGATGACCAGTGACCCAAGGAAACGAAAGAATCGGTTATATTTTTCATACGATCTCCTCTTCTTTTATAAATCTTATAGACAGACTAATTACAGAGGGTAAAGTGAGAGACAGAGAAGGGAGAGGGTGGGGGGCGGGTAGGCAGAGGGTAAAGTGAGAGACAGAGAACGGGGGTGGGGGGGGCGGCTAGGGCTAGGAAGTTTGTATTTATACTTGTTTTTTTTTTCAAATGCTGGTTGATTGAACCGGTTCGGTTCGGTTCAATCGGTTTCAGACTTTAGAAACCGAAACCGAACCGAACCGGAATTTTTTTGTGATTTTTTAATCGGTTAATTCGGTTTTTTTTCGGTTCGGTTTTTTCGGTTATTTTTTTCCGGTTTTCTCGGTTTAATCGGTTTATCCGTTTTTTTGCTCACCCCTAATACTGCCTATACACTATCTGATATTCTCACCTACAATGATGTTGGAGCTCCTTAATTGTTGTCTACATTTCCTCCCTCAACACTCTGTATACAATTATCGATAATACATCTCCAAATACATTGATTAATTCCATTAAAAGAACCCTACATTATCACCTATTTTAAGATCCATAAACAAGGGGGTAAAGTGTATGAAATTAAACCAGTTGACTAGTCAAGCTGAGAGCCTAGTCACTCCAACCTTCTGCAAATGTCAAGGCAGCAGAAACACTATCTGAAGAAACTAGAATGATATGTTCTTGGAAATACTTTAACCCGGTGTGCTGGATCAATTGGATAAATAAGATAAAAAGGAAAAAAATGTGTGGAATTTCAAATCAAAGATGTGAATTCAGCTCAACAAAACATTGTGCCAAGAATGAACACAAATGAAAGGAAATGAAGTGAGCAAGGAAAAAAAATTCAAAAGTGTTCTAGGATACAGAACAATGGTATGTAAACAATTATAGCAACTTTCTAAAATAGCCATGGGCCATGGCAATAACTTCAATATTCCATCTAACCATTCACTAACTTCATTTTAACAACTTCCCCACCACATGCCCAACACCTCCACGCCCTAACCATTAAAAAAAGTTTGTTCCCCTCTTGCTTTATGATGGGCAAGGTATTATTAGAAAATATATATAAGAATCTCAGCCACAATTAGAATTCTCTGGAGGGAAAAACTCAGAGAGTGTGGTAGTTGGGTATGGAAGTGGGTGAAGATCCAGGAGCATAAAACAAACAAACAAACAAACCTTGTTAGCATGTCAGGGTCTACATCCTGCCACTGCACTTCTTCAATAATTTCTCCAATGTGCTTTACTCTTTGCTTGAACTCCATCGTCTCTAGAAGATGTAAATCATGACTCAAAAAGGTGCCTTCATCACCAGGAAACATCACCTATCCAATGTTGAAGAAAAGTTAAAAACATGAAACTGCACAACATTGACTGAAATTAAACAAATTTTGAAAAACATGGCGTGCAAAAAAATAAAACAACAGAAAGAAAAAAAGAAAAGGATGAGAAATTAAACCCATTAAACAACTTTCTGGTTATGTTTGAGAGTCTAATTAACTCACCCTTCCATTGGTAATGACCGCATTCACTCCAGATTCAAGCCCAAGAAGCAGGTAAAAAAATTGTGACACCTGCATATCATTGGAAAAATTGATGATATTTTCTCTTGCTCATGGCAACAAATGCAAAATACCAACATCAGGCAAACTCAAACATAAAAAACTAAGAAATGTTAGGGAAAAAAAGATAGCAAGAATTAGTAGAAGCTAGGACTACATTTATAAAAGATCATATCTAGCAAGACCAAAATCTTCATTTAAAAGATCTATCCATTTTAGACAAACAGAAGATGAAAATTAAGACAATTTCATGCATGCAACAAATACCAATTAGTACAAATAAAAGAAATATATATACCTTATTCAATTGTTTTTTCACTTTGTCAGCAGAAAATTCAGAAAGGATGGACTTGTAGGCCTTCCGTGGTAGCTCATTTGCATCAGCCAGATCATACACCTTGTCTATAAACGTTTGAGTGCTTTCAGCTGCTACAGATGATGCCAGGATGTGCTTTTGCTCATAAAATGAACATAAATGCTCCAAAAAGTTCAACACATTTTTCTTATGACTGCATGATACCATAAAGAAAACAATTAGGGCTAATATCAAACAAATTTTTATTCATGCTGTCAAAATAATTTTGACTTAACAAACCTGTAAGAGGCAGTGGTGATTTCAAAAACCTTCACAAGAAGGAGACCAGATAAATCAGAATCTTGACTGGAACTAAAGAGGACACCCAAGCGAGCACCCTTAGACCCTTCTAACTGCATCATAATGTGAACATTAAAAGATAACCAATGGTTGTTATGGAGATTTCCAACAAAGATAAAGATAAATGACAATAAAAAAAATGAACAAATAGAAACACGATTGTAACAAAAAGCGCAACCAGATAGCGTATTCCTTCATGAAGCAAGTTTATCCCCTTCTTCGATGTGATGTCAACAGCAAGGAGATGAGTTACAGGTTTCACATCATCTACAGCTAGAATATTAGGGTTAGAAAGAAGTCAGATTACAATAACCATTAGTGATTCAGTAAAATTTCACTGTTCTCAGCATAGATTCTGCTTACTTCCAGGGGAATGCAAGAAGTTAATATCATTCACCACAGATTTCCCTCCAAGAACTCCCGAAGTCAGAGAAATAAACCTTGGTTTGGCCTTGCCTTCAGCAATGATCTGCACAGAAACATCAGTAACAAAGTATAGAAATATGATGTATGCATAACATCATCAACAACCAAAGCAAAATAGATGAATATGCAATAGCAGTGTTTGAATGATTCACCTGTGGATTGTAGCGGCCAATACCACTTTCTGACAGGAATTTGTCCAGCACATCAGTGTGAGAATTTATTTGCCCATAATAAACTTGCTCTTGTATTCTGGGAAGCTCATCATTCATGGCGTTCATAAGAACCTCCTAATGAAAATAAAACCAAAGTTTCTTAGCAGGGAAAATAATTTCCATTACCAGAGGTCAACATTACCACAACAACCACCTTTAACTAAACAAAAGGAGGTCAAAGAAAAATTTGCTTTAGTATTACAGATTTGCTTCTCCTCAAATAATTTTTTTTCATTCAAGCACATTTCACAATAAGATTTGGCCATGAAAACTGTAAAGCAGCATCTTATGATAATGTATTAAAAGCTGCCCAAGTGCAAGTATGCAATGCAACAGAAAATATTAGAATTACCTCACTAGAATCAAAGACAAGACCGTTCATTAAGAGGCAACACTGCAACTTGTTCAAACCCAGCTTAAACACGAACATGGAGCTTTCTTGTGACAGATCCTTATAGGTTTGCTCCTTTGCCAGTTTTAGCAAAATATCTTGAGGAGGGGTTTTTACCTTTGGTCTACACACATGGAATAATAACATGTAGTAAGGAGGTCATTGATTGAAGGAAAAGGAAGCCCAGATCTTCTAAAAGAATTTGTAATGCACATGGAGAGACATCATGATAGTGCAAAAAAGTTGAAATTGCTCCGTTAACCAGAAAAACCCATTAAAACTCACAATATGGTATCCACAAATGCTCCGTCCACATGGTGTGTTTCAGGAACATCATCTTCAGAATCTGACTCCATGCGTAATCTGTTTACCTGCCACACATATATGAAATTGCTTGTTAACAAAAAACAAAATGTACTGAATAAAAGCAACGCACATACAACAACATGAAATATGTTTACCATCCAACAAAGACCATATGCTCCTACACTTAAAGGAATGGCAGTGAGGGAGGAAACTGTTCCGATTTAAGCTAGCAAAAAAGGAGGGTCTATTGAAACCTAAAAGAAATTAAGTAATAAGGTGGCTTGATTATTTGACTTCATCAATCAAAGTGTCTTTTGGGTCAAGCATAAGCATCCACAGTAGATTTCTTTGTTTATA
>Ga0325414_1004360_pt1 | contig 14792 bp, 11 predicted proteins | sample PopdelMetagenome_8_FD_206183 | JGI IMG/M metagenome (GOLD analysis project Ga0325414, IMG submission 206183) | Populus deltoides microbial communities from Bellville, Georgia, United States - Leaf-PdKOR-R3 | ecosystem: Host-associated > Plants > Phyllosphere > Phylloplane/Leaf | place: USA...
TAAAAAATATGTGCATGTGTAAAAATAAATAAATTTACTGGTTTATTCACTGACGCCAGAGTCAGGAATAAGAATATTGATCCAAATTTATTTTATAGCTACGTAGTATTTACCAACGCCAGAGTTGGAATTATTCGTAGTTGAATATTCATTGGCGCCAGAGTCAGGAATATTGCAAGTAAACCATCAGAGCATAAACTAATAAGTATTTAGCAATTTAAGACAAAAAAAATAGCAATGCAGTTTGCCTTAGGCAGAACGTTTAAGGGGTGATAATATCTTTCCTTTTACGTAACCAATCCCGAGCCATAGAATTTCTGTAGACCAGTTAGGGTTCCTAGTGACCATAATACTAGGTGGCGACTCCTTAGACAAGATATTTTTCTAAAAGAACAAGATGCCAGAAATCTGTTCTTTTTCCACAATAGAGATCATTTTTAGGGCCGCCGCGATGTCGGGTGCGACACACATGTTGGGGCCAGAATAACTTACAGAGGAACTCATCCTCAGGCTATGCCTTTGTTTAATGGATCAATTTTATTCTTCTTGAATGCTTCATCCTTCACAGCTTCAGTGACAACAACAACCATCCACACAGACACAACAAAGCCAAGGTCATCAAAATCTAATTAACTCCTATGTGGCCATTCAACTGTTAACAGTCGAGTTTTCTAAGAGAAAAGTCACCACCTCCCGTATTCAAACAAAGATCACTACAATATCTACTTCTCTTGTGGTAAATGAAGTCAACACAATCATTCTTCAAAAATTAAAAGGACTATTAGAGACCAAACAAAAGAAGTTCGAAGGACATAGCTGGAGTATGTTGATGATTTCTCATGCTTTGGATATTTTTTTTGTTTTGGTAACACTAGCTTATTGATTTTATGTTTAGAATACATACTTTATGTAATAGAATTCTTCTTTCTATTAATAAAGTCTATATTTTGCCTTTGTTTGTCTTATCACCTGATTTTCCATGTTACGATTGTGTTTTGAGGTTTACTTATCCCTCTTTTTCCATGTGAACAATCATATTGGTTCCAATAGCTTTAAAGGATGGTGTGACTGTACTCAGAATAATTTCTTAGTTGCCTACGTACCTTTGTAGATAAAAGATCAAGTCACAATGTAGTTCAAAGGATTTTTTTTTGTCAAAGAGTTTTTTCTTTTTTTGGCGTGGCTGTACTCTGAACAAATTTCAAGTTACATATGTACCTTTATGGATAAAGGATCAAGTCATAATGTAGTTCATTTTTTTTTTATACCTTTCGCAGTTTTAGCTCGTGCGGGCTAAGAGCTACATCAGATTTCAAGAATTTGCCATTGATAGGCCCAATCCTCAATCCATTCTCATCAATAATTTTGTAAGCTTCATTGGTGTAGACTTCTTGAACCACATAAGGGTCATCCCATTTGGAGAGGAATTTGTTGCCCATGTATTTTAACATGATTATCAGGCGTCGTACTACAAAGACAAGATCTCCTTCTTGGAATGAACGCGGTTGTACCTTCTTGTTGAAAGCTCTACAAAATCATGTTTGATAACATTCTAATCGTTGTTGCGCTTCAAGATATTTTTCATCTAAAGCTTCAAGTTATTCGAGGCGTAGATGAACATTGTCTTCATTGGAGAGTCCTTGTATTGCAATTCCTAGAGATGTAATTTCACATTCTAATGGAAGGACAACTTCAACCTCGTATACCAAGGAATATGGAGTAGCTTAAGTCGGCGTCCGGAATGTAGTAAAATAAGCCCATAGTGCCAATCCTGTCATGTCAGTCCTTCTTCGAGTGATTCTCCATCTTCTTGAGAATGTTGCATAAAGTCTTGTTAAAAGCTTCTACCAAACCATTAGTCGGAGCATTGTACATAGAAGAGTTATGTTATTTGAAACTGAACTATGCACACAACTTGTTCATGGCTGTATTGTAGAACTTCTTTCCATTATCAGTTATGATATACTTGCCACCCCATAATAGTAGATGATGTTTGTTCGAATGAAGTTCACAACTGTCTCTTTCTTGACCTCTTTTAATGCTGCAGCTTCTACCCACTTTAAGAAGTAATATGTTGCGGTCAATATGTAAAGATGTCCTTCAAAGCTTTTCGGTAATGGTCCTACCACATCAAGTCCCCAAGCATCAAAGGGCTAAGAGGCAACTGTTGGGTGTAAAGGATCGAGTGGCTGATGAATCAAATTAGCATGCAATTGACAACTTTGGCATTTTCTAGCATAGTCTATGCAATCCTTCACCATTGTAGGCCAGTAGTACCCAATTCTTTTAATCCGGAAGTGAAGTCTAAGGTCCGATTAGTGTGCTCCACAAATCCCTAAGTGAGTTTCTTCTAGTGCTTTTGTAGCTTCTTCTTCTCCAAGACAGCGCAAAAAGACTCCATCAAAAGAGCATCGATAAAGAGTGCCTTGAAAGTATATGAAGAGAGAAGCTCTTCGCCTCACCTCTGTCTTATGGTGTAGATTTTTAAGTAGCTTCCCATGTCTCAAATAAATGATAAGCGGTTGGCGCCAGTCTTCTTTTTCAATCTCGTTGACAGAAAGTACACCTATTTGTTCTTTCTCTTCTATGTCATGAGTTATTGGTGGAATGACCCATCTTTGACATACAGAGACTTTTATTTCCTCACTACACGATGCTAATGTTGACGCCAGATTTGCTAAAGCATCGGCTTGCTTATTCTCTTTTCATGGTACATGTTCTAAAGTGACACAATCAATTGATGTTATTAGTTTTAGTGCATACTTGTGATATGGGATAAATTTTGGCTTCTTGACTTCATAAAGTAAGAGGAGTTGTTTGACGACTAACTAAGAATCCCCAAAAACTTTAAGGTGGGGCATCTTTGTATTCACCACCATTTCCAACCCAAGAATCAAAGCTTGATATTCAATAATGTTATTGGAACAACATTCGGTAAGTGAAAAGGAGAAAGGCAAGACCTCTCCCTCTGGTGTGATGAATATTACCCCAGCTCCGGCTCCATTTTATCGTGCTGCACCATCAAAGAAAATTTTCCATGGTTCTAACATTTCAATAAACAAAACATCCTCATCAAGCAGGTCTTCAAAGAACTTCCATTCATCAGGAATAAGATGATCAGGGAGAAAATCAGCTAGTGCTTGCCCCTTGATAGCCTTTTGTGAGACGTAGACAATTTCAAATTCTTGAAGCAAAAAAACCCATTTTGTCAATCTTCCTGATAGTACTGGTCTTGAAATGATATATTTGAGAGGGTCAACTCAGGAGATTAATCTTACTAAATGCACTTGGAGGTAATGCCTTAACTTCTTTATTGCAAACAATAATGCTAGACATGTCTTCTTTATTGGAGAATAATTCAGTTCAACCCCATTCAATGTCCTACTGAGGTAGTAGAGAGCATTTTCCTTGCCTTCAATCATTTTCTTGTGCCAACAACACCCTTAAGGAACGTATTTGAGCAGTAATATAAAGGATAAGTATGTGTCCCGATACCGGTGCTTGAAGGACAAGTGGATTCAGCAAGTACTTTTTAATCTTGTTGAAGGCATTAGTATAAGCTTCATCCCAGTAGAATGATGTATCCTTCTTCATTAAATGGGTAAATGGTTTGACATTGACCTACTAAGTTAGAAATAAATCTTCGTATATAGGCCAACTTTCCTTGGAGACTCTTTAACTCATGGATGTTTCTTGGTTCAGGCATTTTTAGAATGAGCTCGATCTTAGACAGGTCAATCTCAATTCCTCGATGTCAAACTATAAACCCTAGGAATTTGCCTGAGGACACACCAAATACACATTTTAGTGGGTTCATTTTTAGTTGGAATCGACGTAACCGTTCAAATACTAGACGAAGATCTTGCAAATGATTTTCTTTTTCTTTTGATTTCACCACGAGGTCGTCAACATAACATTCAACATGTTGGTGAAGCATATCATCAAAAATCTTCTACATCACCCTTTAATAAGTGACACCTGCATTCTTTAAGCCAAAAGGCATAACTTTATAGCAATATATCCCTTTCGAAATCCGGAAAGCTGTCTTCTCCTCATCTGCGGGTGCAATTTGAATTTGATTATAGCCAAATGAACCGTCCATAAAGGTTAATCTCCCATGACTCGTGGTAGCATCGACCATGATCTCGATAATTGAAAGTAGAAAGTTATCTTTGGGACAAGCATTGTTAAGGTCTCAAAAATCCACACAAACACGGATTTGGCCATTCTTCTTTTTCACTGGCACGATATTTGAAATCCATGTAGGATATTTGACCTCACGCACAAAACCTGCTTGGATAAGTGTAACAGTCCCACCTTTTCGATTTTGTCAACACTAATTTTTTTTTCTTTTATATATATATATATATATATGAAAGTCTACCGATATTTCCACCAAAATTTCAGCAGAGCTTCCTTTGTATTTAGAACGTCCCAAGTTATCAACTTCTTTCAATTTACCCATTCAAGCCATCACAACAAGGTCCCACAATTTCAAACTATATTTATATATATAGCCCACATATCATATAATAAAGTCTAGAAGAAAAAGGGATACTAACATGTAACGAGAGAATTCAAAACATAACACCAGTATTCTTAAAAGTTTCAAAGGGTTAAATACAAGGTAGCTAAGGAGTTATGATTCATATATTATATCAGAGTTTACATAATTAATATACTACATGCTGAGCCAAGAGTTTTATATACATCAAGGTTTACACAAAAGCATACTGCATAACCTAGCTAATACAATTATGCTTGAGCTTCTTTTTTTTTTTACATAAGCTTAGCAAAACAGAGTCCTAAAAACTGATGAGCTCCCTGGGTATTAGATGGACCTGTTACAACAACGACTTAATAAGCATATAATTATGTTGTCAGTAGAAACAAAAATGATCATATAATGAATACAAATAAAGCATAAGTTTTCTATTAGTTTCCCAAGAATTCTAATAATCAACTTATAAATTCTTATATATATATATATATATATTCATTTAAAAACTCAATTAGACATCATTTACGTATTCTTAATTGAATACTTTTATTTTCTTGCATGAACCTAGTAATTTTGCCTAATTGGTTTTATTAAATCTTCAACTTTGCATAGTCCCACTTGGACAGTTTAGGCAATTATACTTATCAATTCTCTCAGGTCATCCAAACATGGATACCTTTTACAAATTGAGCCTTATTGTTTGTTCCTAGGCATCTCGACGTGGACGTTATTAGCTGAAGCTAATCTTATAATTCACTTCCTAGCAATCCTATCACGGATGCCATTAGCGAAGCTAATCTTGAGATTCATTTCCCGGCAATCCTATTACGGATGCCATTAGCTGAAGTTAATCTTGTTAATACACCAGACTTTGTTTACATTAAACATAACTTAATTGTAATTGTATTCATCAGGAAGACTTTAAATTACATAATAATAAAGGAGAGGTAAAACCACGCACCTGCTCCACTTGTTTTATGACCTCCTCCAATAGAAGATCCAATCCTGGTCGCTCCCCCTAAATCACAAAGAAGTCTTTGGTCATGTTTCCTTCAAGCCAAATGTTTTAGTAAATCCATATTCATTCATTATACACATGGTACTTTCGATGCATGTTCATTTCCTCATCATAACATAAATATACATATCAAGTATACATTTTCAAGGTTGTTAAATCAACGTGCAAGTGTCCGTACGACTAAGTTTGTTTTTGCATCAACGTAAATCTATGACTTATGACTCATAACCGGAGTCTCATAACTTTAAATAAAGCAAACTTTGTGTCAATCAAAAGGTAACACATTTATCCACAATCTCATGAAGGATCATGCATCATACTCTGTCAATATCAAATCACAACCCAAACAAGAAATTAGACAGCAAATCTGTCCAGCTGGTTCCAGTCTAACCTCCTCTTAGTATTTTGCCTATATATGGAGTTTTATAACTCCAAATAAAGTGAAATTTATGTCAATTGAAAGGTAAAACATTTATATATAACCATATGAAGGAAAATGCATTATACTCTGTCAATATCAAATCCCAAACCGAACAAGAAGTTAGACAGTAAATCTACCCAACAGCTTCCAGCCTAACCTCCTCTTAGTATTTTGCCTATATATGAAGTTCTATAACTCCAAATAAAGTGAAATTTTTGTCAATTGAAAGGTAACATATTTATATATAACCACATGAAGGAAAATTCATCAAACTCTATCAATATCAAATCCCAAACCGAACAAGAAGTTAGACAGCAAATCTGTCCAGCAGCTTCCAGCCTAACCTCCTCTTAGTGTTTTGCCTATATGTGGGGTTCTATAACTCCAAATGAGGCAAGACCAATGCCAAAAGTTAACTAACTCACTTATCTACAACTTTTATATGAAAAGTTATAACAATTTCAATCGTATTCTATGCCTAACATTAGCATAATTTCTATACTTGCATATTTGTAATTGAAGTAACATACTAACATGTTTAAGTTTCCGTTTCAGCCCTTGATTTAGCCTTAGGATAACTATGTAAGGTCATAATTAGCAGAGATTAGTATCCAATTTCTATTCTCTTTATTTCTCCTTTCATGGTCGTTCCTAAAGAGGATTTGTTCCCCTAATTTCTATCACTTTCTTTAGTCATAGAAGCTGAAAATGTTTAACTTCTCATCTCAACCTTTTAATTTCATCATTTGGTTTTTTTTTTTTTCAAAATCATGAAGTTTCAGGAACCCTAAATTATTTCTTTTAGGGTTTTTTCCCCTTGTATTCAAAACAAATCAAATTAACAATAGAAAAGCAAGGGCTTATCCTTACCTCACGATGTTATCTAAAGATGGAGGGTGTTTTCTTGATGGTTTTCTTCTTCTCCTCTTTATCACCGTTTCAGCCGGCCCTTGTGCCCTCCAAACCTGGAGATTTTATGGATCTACACTTCCTAATTACTCTCCTCTCTCACGTAGGTTAATGCAAGGTGATTTAGGTGAGAAATGTGTGCAAAGAGAGGGAGTCCAATCTTTTCTCTTCCACTTGTTGTTCAGGCTGAAAATGAGAGGAAAGGTCATGAATTCTCTCTGTTTTTTTTTTTAATGTATTTATAATCCCTTACATATACCTTAGGTCTTGTTTGGCAATTTGTTCAAATTTGTTCCTAACATTACTTTTCTCCTTGTTGTGTGCTTTAGTCCTTCATTTCATAATTTGTTTAACATCTCTCCCTCATCCTTCCCTTCACACATTTTAATCCTTAAACATTTGTTAGTTTTCATACCTATATTTTTGTAAAATATTTGACTTCATAATTTATTTTTTTATTTTGAATTCACCCTATAAGTATTGAAACATTTTCATTTTCTAAAAATTTCAACTTGGGGTTTACATTCTCCTTTTCTAATAAGAAATTTCGTACTCGAAATTTGGATATCACGTCCTTTAGTTGAACCAAAAAACTTGTTCTGATGGACAATTAATCTTCCAATAAAGAAGGATAATGTAGCTTTAATTTTTGTCAAGTTCAAAATGGCTGGAGAAAATGTTTAATATTCTATGTTTTGTTTTTGAGGTATTTCGTTTCATTGGTTTCAGCGGCTTTTTAAACTACCTTACAAAAGATTTCCTACCTTGAACCAAGCCGCATTACAACCTTTGAAAAGACCTTAGATTTGTGAAATGCATGTAATCTAAATGGTGGAGAGTGAGATGATTTGCAAGCTTATGGTAGATAATTTCTATTAGATTGAATTGGAGTAAACACTAACCTTTCAAACACATGAGAATTGAGCATTATTCTTGTAAGGTCTACAATTTAGTTGTTTTATTTTGAAGTAAAATGCTTGATAAACAATTTTAAAGTGATTGGAATTTCATTCATGATATATTATGATGTGTTGAGAATTTAATTATTGTTTGATGATGGCATTACATTCTTTACACTGAAAAAGTAAAATTGAATTTTTGCCTGAGGACATGCAAAAGCTAAGTGGAATTTGATAAGTGCAAAATATACATATGTTTTTATTCCTTTTACACTATGTTTTGTAATGTATTTTGAACTTATTTGAGTTGATTGGAAGTTATTTTTATGAGTTTGGCATTTAGAAGAGACTTCGTGCATTAATCGTTAAAAGATAAGAAAAGTTGCATTTTATGTTTTGGACCTAACTTCTTGTGACAAGTGTTTTGCCAAGTTAGAGTTCCAGAATGAGAAGGTGGGCTTAATTTAAGTTGACATACACATATCAAGCTTTTCAGTAAGGTATTATGGGCAAAATTATGACCTTATTTGGACCTCGAATCAGAGGTGCAAACTCGGGCCAAAATTCTTTTCGCAGCAGGATTCCCTACTTTCACACTAGAGATTCAAACGAGAATATCTTGAACTTATGGTATCAAAATCAAGCGATTCGAAAACCCAAATTCATCTAAACATCTAGGACTACAACTTTTATGAAGGATACAAAGTCAGATAAAATCATTTTAAAGGATAGAATCCGTATGCAATCTGGTTGGTCGAAATGGGTCCCCTGATCTGATTCAAAAACTAACGGTGTCGAGCATCCCTATACGGCTGAGAATTTGACATAAAAATGGTGGGCCTTAGGACCCAAGAAAGGTGTAGATCAAGCCTTTAACATGTCATGAATGAAAGAATGTAGCTGGGATGGTCGGATATTGCAAGAAACCAAGTCTAAATCAAAGTCTAAATTGCAACAGAGTTGGTATTGCAATAGAATTGTGACAGCAGCAGAAGCAGATTTCAACACAAATTCTGAGATATTTATCCAACCTTAAAGACCAAATAAAGAAGGAATGAATTTAGCATCATGAAGACTCCTAATTAGCCTAAGAATCCTAAAGATTTTGGTAGCAAAGGGGGAAGATAAAGAGAACAGAACACAACTAAAACAGGGTTCGAAAAACATTCATTTCTTCTCTTCTTTCATTAATTTTCCAGCAACTATGAACTAAACTCTTGAATTCGGTTCAAGAAGGATACATACCATCTCCATTAGCACATTGTGATAAGTAACGTTATCATTGTGATTCTTTCAGATTCAAGTATTTATTTTTCCTTGTTCAGAATTATGCTATTGATTGTTATTCAAGCTTATTGAATTGTTTTGAGATGGCATATATGCTTTCTACTTTCTTTCAGTCCATAATTGTTGTTAGGCACTCGAGTAAGAAGCAAAAGAATAAAATTGATTGCTGCAACTCTCATCTTGGTTTATTAGGGAAGAATAATCTATGTTAAAATTGTCAAGCTTTTGAATGTTTGCTTAGAATAAATACATAGATTTTATTCCTAAGACTACTGCCGAGTGAATGAAAATTGCTTTTAATATTACATTCGCTTGATGGTAAAAAATTGATAAGAGAGCTTTTCCTAATTAATGTACTTGTAATCTTATTGATTTCCCTTAGCTTTAAGGGATATCGAATTTGTTTGTTTGACATGAAAGAATATTTATTTTACTTCGATGATCAACAAATTTATAGGAATGGATGTTTGGACCCTTGAACTAATTTAATGACATATCAATTTATTATTTTCAGAATTATTGTTTCTTGAATTTTTCATTCACATCTCCTATTCTTTCTCATTTTGGTATATTGTAAGAAGATTGAGCGAATTTCCCTTGGGTTTGACCTGGTTTTCACGATCATACTACAAATTTATTTTGTTTGTGATAGTTAAGTCAGAATTATATTTTGGTGGTTTCGACAACCAACCAGTAGTCACTCTACAATCACCCGAAAATTCTTTGAGAAAAAGAACAAGGTTTATCAATACTGACGATATGTGTTTGAAATGAGAAAATATAATCTTAGTTATCCCTTCACTTTCTAAAAAATATATATCCCATGTGGTCCCCATTTAAGCCTAAATAAATCTTTTTTTACAAAAACTCTGATTAGTATCACGCCCTACACTAGGAGCAAAAGAAAATGTGAGTAAAATTCTGGAATACAGGTATGGATCTATGAAATTCCGAACCTAACACTAGGGGGCATAATCATAAAAGAGAAAGGCAAGAAGAAGGAAACAAAAAATACATATAAGAAAAGAAGGAAAGGAAGAAGTAAAGGAAAGGAAAAGAAAAGAAAATGATGGTTTGATAATGCTCAAAGACTAAGGCAAAGATTATAAAGTAGGAATCTTCATTAAGAAAAAGAGTTTATCCAAACAAAGTCCATAAGACTTGTCATAACTCAATTTTTTACCATTTTTATTTTAATTATTATTATTATTTTATTTATTGAAAAGGATAAAAAATGATGATAAAAAAATAATGATGATGAAAAACAAGTAAAATGAAATAAATGAAGAATGAATTAAAATTTGGGTTAAGGGCAACATGATTGGAAATTTAAAGATTTAATTAAATTTTTGACTTGTTTAATTAACCAAGTCAAGGGTATAATTGGAGAATTGATAAGTTTTGAGACTTAATTGAGCTTGAAATTAATTTAATTAATCCAATCAAGGTTTTAATTGAAGAATTGATAAGTTTTGAGACTTAATTGAGCTTGAAATTAATTTAATTAATTCAATCAAGGGCTTAATTGGACAATTGATAACTTTTGAGACTTAATTAAGCTTGGAATTAATTTAATTAATCCAATCAGGGACTTAATTGAAGAAATATCAAAGTTCGGGGTTTAATTGGGGTCCAAATTGCAAATATTAAAAATCCAAGGACTAGCTTGAAAATGGCGCGGCAATGCAAGGATCCAATTACATTTTAACCAGGGGTTTGATTGCAAAATTATAAGAATTACAAGGACCAAGTTCGCAGCCTTTAGAACCAGGAAACGGGGTCGTTTTGCAACGATTGTTCGCTGTCTCTTTACTCTGCAACGGCTCTGCCATTAAAGGCAGAGACGTTTCGTCAGTTGGCAGCCAACGCGGACGTTTTCTTCATTGAAGGCTTCGGTTACGGAGCATTTAGGAGGCCAGCCATTACCACCACCGAGGCTACCGCTGGCTCTATAAAGGCTAAGCAAAGGCGACCTTGCGGGGGAGGGGGATTTTTGGACTGAAAAGGGGACGAAAAACCAGAGAAAAAAGGGCAGAACCAAGGGAAGAAGAAAAAGCCATGAACGGCAGGGGGGAGAAATGAAAAAAAATCAGTGAAGCATAACGCAAGCAGAACCCAAAGAAAAAAAAACCAGAAAACAGGGGGAAAGAGACGAAAAAAATCACAGAACCAGGGGATGAAAGACAATAAAAAAACTCAGAAACACACACAAAAAAAGCACCGAAACTGGAGCTGCAGGAAGACTAAAGCATACGGCACAGAAGCAAAGGAAAGCAGGAGGGAAGGCTGTAAACAGACGAGGGCCACCGCGCTGCCACCATCCACACCGTCTCTAGAGAACAAGTAAGTCATTTTTCTTTCGCTTTTTTTTGTACATTCATCTTGAATGTATCGTTGCACTGTGCGAAGGTAAATTAATTACCTTCGCATTGTGCATGATGCACTCGTGGAGCCACTCCACGCGTGCTTTTTACTGGTTTGGGCCCAGCCAAAAAAAATATAAAAAAAAATTAAAAATAAAAAAATAAAAAAATAGAAAGTGTAGAAATAAAATTTTTTGCATGTCTGAGAAAAAATGTATTTTTATCAACTTATTCAATGATATCAAGATCATGAATAAAAAAGGAAAATATACTGATTTTTTTTATAGTTACGAATTTTTACCAAAGCCAGAGTTGGAATTATTCGTGGTGGAATTTTTACCAACGCCAGAGTTGGAATTATTCATGGTGGAAATTTTTTTACCAACGCCAGAGTTGGAATTATTCATGGTGGAATTATTCATGGGGGAATTTTTACCAACGCCAGAGTTGGAATTATTCGAGATCGAATATTCACTGGCGCCAGAGTCAGGAATATTATAAACAAATCATCATAGCATAAGTGAATAAATGTTTAGCAATTTAAGACAAAATCAACAATGCAGTCTGCCTCAGGTAAAACGTTTAAGGGGTGATAATATCTTCTCTTTTACGTAACCAGTCCCGTACCATAGAATCTCTGTTGACCAGTTAGGATTCCTAGTGACCATAATACTAGGTGGCGACTCTTTAAACAAGACCTTTTCCCCTAAAAGAACAAGATGCCAGAAATCTGTTCTTTTTCCATAAGTCAAGAGATTTATTTTGTGGGCCGCTGCGATGTCGGGTACGACTGAATGGCGACTCCACTGGGGACTAATGGACTAAGCTTTGCCTTTTGTTTGTCAATTGCTATAATATTTGTTATGTTGTGTTTATTTGTTTATTTTTCTTGCATTTACTGCTTTAGCATGCATTCATGTTTATATTGTCATGCATCACATTGAAAGCACACACCTTAAAATCTAGGATAAATGGGGGAGTAACGGTACCCCAATGGCTTTAGCCTAGGTAAGACTCGTGAAACCATCCAACTCTCGCTTGATTGTTTACTTGGAAGTGGTTGATATGCCAAACTGATATTACTCAGGGCCTCTATTTTCACACTACTTGTAAGCCTCATATCGACCTTTCTCACGAGAGTTGGCCACCCACTCAACAATTAGTCATCAAATCAATAGTTCCAAATTTTGGTCTATAAAAGAAGGCATTTGCCATGCATTTAGGCATCTTGGTTGTTCAGATCAAGATCATGCTCTTTATTTCTTTCTTTATATTTTTGTAATGTTTAAGTTTTATCTCATGTTATATTTTTCTTAATCTCTTGTTTATGCTTTTCATTTTCTTTACTATACTTATGTTCTTATATTGTTTAGTTATGTTTCTCTTCTTCATTATGTTTAGCTAAGTTTATTATGTCAAGGTGAAAAGGTTTCACTAATGGTGTTAGAATAGGTATAATATAAACTCAACATGGACTTCAATGTTTATATCCAAGAAAGTTTGTTGTTAACATGTCTTATCTTTTTATCTTATTAATTCTTAATACCTTGCTTGTTAAATGGTTAATCTAGATTTGTCTTGTATAACACTTGGTACAACAAATGCTTGGCATTTTCATAGCCAACCGTATGGTATAACCTACACCTGTGCTATGAAAGGAACTTGATTTGTTGTTAACATAAGTTAACATCATGAATTCTTGAAAATATTTAAAAGTATGGTGTTACTAAAATAAGATAATTAATATGATCATGTTAAAATTTTATAATGAACTATTAAGGATAAATCATCCGATTGGAACCTGCTTTGTGTGTGGTTTCCGGTTGATTAATAAAAAGAGTTTATACTATATTTATTTCTAATACTATTAGTGGATCCTCTAACCATGACAATTATTTTTATCATTGTTGAATCCTCACATTAATCTTATATCTCAAAATCCTCTTTAACTTATTATTATTATTATTATTATTATTATTATTATTATTATTATTATTATTATTATTATATAGTTAACCTCCTTGTGGTTTATCCCTGGTCTTGTCGGGTTATTTATTACTTCGACACTTCTGCACTTGAGAGAAGACATCAATCTTTTGATCGTGTCAGGTAACAAATGGGAAGATATTGAATATAATATGAATTATATATAAGTGTTTAGTGATTAAAAGAGGACCCATCACCTTAGTTGAATAAGAAAAAAAATATTTTATTTGTTCTCAAATAGTATTGATTGTGAAATTCTTATGCAAGGTGAAATAAGATTTGAAAAGAGTTTCAAAATTTTATTCAAAGAATCAATGACTATGGTGTTAGGAACAAATATGATTTGACAGAGCAAACACAATAAATTATATAATATACTAAAAGGGATCAATGCTCCTATTACTGTTTACATAGACACAAAGCACTATGGATTGGAGCAATGTAACGGCAGAGCTGCCCTTGCCACAGAGAGTTGGAAAGACTGCAGTGGGAGGGTGGGGTTGTCTTTTCACTGGGATGTATATGGCATTGAAGCGATGGTTGGGGAGAAAATGATCAGCTCAGTTTTGGTAGGGTTGCAGGCCCCGGACTGCAGACATCTAGCACTGGGGCAAGCAAGCTCTGGGTGCCCGTGCGCCAAGTGGGGCTGCAAGCCACAATCTGCAGACACATGGTGCTGGGCGCTAGGGCCAGACCCGCATGCATGGTTACAGACACAAACGAGCGGGTTTAAAGTCATATGGCATTGGGGCTGCACTAGGTGCTAGGGCCAGACTCGCACCCATGGCTACAAACATAGGCAAGCGGGTCTAAAGACCTGCTAGGGACACCTTAGCCTTGGGTCCTATATCAGGACCCAATGTTGTTGGGTCCGGCGTCAAGACCCACTACTCATGGGTCCTGGTTAAAATCCATTTCACTTGGGTTTTGCGTCAGGACCCAAGTCTATTGGGTCTTTTGTCAGGACCCAAGGTTCTTGAGTCTTGGGTTTATTAATATAATTAATTGTGTTATAAATATTATTATTTTTCTTATAATTCAAAGTATTCATCTCAAAATATATAATTATTTGTGTTATAAATATTATAATTTTTATTATAACTCAAAGTATTCATATCAAAAATATTATAATTTGTGTTCAAAATATTATTATTTTTATTATAATTCAAGGTATTAATATAAAAAATATTATTATTTGTGATATAAATATTATTATTTTTATTATAGTTCTTTTAGGTGCTCCGGACACAGAACCAATGGGCCTTGGGTCTTGCGTAACAAAAATATTATTATTTGTGTTATAAATATTATTACTTTTATTATAACTCAAAGTATTCATATAAAAAATATTATAATTTTTGTTAAAAAATATTATTATTATTATTATTATTATTATTATTATTATTAT
>Ga0325414_1004361_pt1 | contig 14791 bp, 11 predicted proteins | sample PopdelMetagenome_8_FD_206183 | JGI IMG/M metagenome (GOLD analysis project Ga0325414, IMG submission 206183) | Populus deltoides microbial communities from Bellville, Georgia, United States - Leaf-PdKOR-R3 | ecosystem: Host-associated > Plants > Phyllosphere > Phylloplane/Leaf | place: USA...
GATTCAAATTCAGCTTTTAGAATGATGAATTTTCTTTGATGTTGCATCAAAAATTCAAGGAAGGTCCAAACAAACCTCACCACCGGGTGTTAATTTTTTTATTAATTGATTAGATGCAATGTGTCTTGCGACAGTATTAATGCAAGTCTAAGATCCTTTCTAATTCACGTTGTTGTTGAAAAAATTTCATAGCCAAGATAAATTTCAAGAACTTGTGATGCACTTCTCCAAAGAAAGAACATAGCCACTGAAATATCTTGCAGAAGCTTGCGGGCTTCTACTCAACTCCAGTGAAGAATATCCTGCTGAGAATTAGTCGTCTACTTTTTCCAAAACTTGTTGTGTGATGCAACTTGATGACAGCAACCATTAGGAATCGGGGAAAATCTTTAAGAGGGGGAGATGCTTTTTTCTTTCTGGGAAAGCGCATAAACAAAAAGCAAGAAAGACAGTGGATTATCAAGTAAGCATATCCCAGGCCAACACTTCACCAATCATCTTAAAACCACCATCCACTGAGGTTCCTTGTTCTTGACCTCATGTTCCCTTGGTGTTTTATGTAACATCTACTATGTGTGTTTCTCCTCTCCACCTTTTCCCTCTCTATCACCCACACTTACCTTTCATTTTCTCCCAAATTCTCATTCCCTTCTTCATGGCTCAAATCTCACCATCTCCCACACTTAGTCCCACAGTGAGCGCCCCTTCATGCCATGATCAATCCCAGGAACGAACTATGGATTTCAATGTAATGGTCATAGTTGCTGCAATGTTATGTGCCTTCGTTTGTGCCTTGGGCCTCAATTCCATGTTACAATGTGTATTTCAATGCACACAACGTGCGGTAACGGAAACAGCAGAATGGATATCTTCTAGCAGACAGAACTCCGGTTTAAAGAAGAAAGAAATGGTAGGTTTGCCAACTTCAACTTACGCCCATCAAGGTTCACCATCGTCAACTTCAGGTTGCGCTATTTGCCTGGCAGACTTCACCGACGGTGATAAAATAAGGGTCTTGCCTAAATGCAACCATGAGTTCCATGTTGATTGCATTGACAAGTGGCTACTCTCTCACCCTTCATGTCCTACTTGTCGGCATAGGCTCAAGTCCATCGATGAATCAGTGCCTTCTCTGGAGCAGATAGTCACTGTCTAACGAAGTCAAAAATTAGTTGACTGTTTATATACATATGTTTCTCCTCTTCTTAATTGGCTAGCCCTAGCCTGGTTTCTTGCATCATTAAACTTTAAATAAGCATAAACTGCATCTTCTGCTTCTGCTTCCTTATGTCAAGAAACTCTCTTAGTTTGAGGGTGGATTATTTTTTGTTTTATTTTGGTTTCGTCTTTTTTGTTTCTCTGTCAATTTAAATTGCACTTATTCTTTCCTCCTATTCCACAACATTTCAATAGCTTCAGAGGGTTATTCACTAGTTTCAAGTATGAGCAAACTAGTTTTTGCATCAAATAAGCATGAACTTTCAATAGCTTCATAGCTTATTCTCATTGCTTCTAATTTTAAGATAAGATATTTATGTTGCTTCATCTTCTTTTGAAATAAATTTGTGCAGGTAAAATGGTGCTACCGTGTGTTTCTTTCGTTAGTGGATGCCATTTTTCTTGGTGGGCATATTAAGTTAAATTTGAAGTTAATATTAATATTAAATTAAAATTAAATTAGCTTTAATAAATTTAAATTAAAAGGAATGCATCTAAATTAAAATTACGAGAAATACATCAAAATATTTTTATCTTATCTTTTAAAATTTATTTTTAAAATAATTACATCAAAATAATTCAAAAATATCTAAAAAAATTAATTTAAAACTAGATTTTAAAAAAAAATGGTTGGACATCAATAACGTAAAAATATATCCACTACTCAATTTCACAATTTTTTTTAATTGAACGGAATTAGAAGAAGAGATTCTCTCTCCTCTTTTTTCTTCTAAGCAATCTATCAAAAAGGATGGGTAGCTATTAATTCTCTCTCCCCTTGTCTTTTCATTGCATCAGTGCCCAAGTGAGTCAAATTTGAAACTCTTAACTTCAAGGAAAATGCAATCTCGAAGATGGATTGGGAAATTTGTTGCTGAAAAAGATATCATGAAAACTACCTCCACCTTGTATGTGTGAAGGACTTGCAATTGCACGGATTTTCGACATGATGATACAGAAGCCTGCAGGACAATAGAAAGCAAGCAATAATGGCATAGGACAATAAGGACCAGATTGCTCTTCTTCTGTATGTCTGGTGGGGTGTTTTGTCGTTGCACGTCTAAGGAATCCATATCCACCACCTACTTTGCTCGCATTCACTTCCACTTGCTGATTTGAATGGAAGGATTATGTGGATGTGGTGAAAATGCAAATCATTTGAGACATTGAGGTTACCTTACGTGTTCTTGCAGTTCCAACTCGCTGCTGGTACTACCTTTCTTGGCTTCAGTTGACTAACAGTGCAGTTCACGTTGATGTTCTGAACGCATTGACATTTCAAGAATGTAGAGCTTGGGTTCTCTGTAAGAAAAAATCATGGCTAGATCAGAAGAAGAAGACTCATATTTATCAGATGAGATTTAAAACTGGCTTATAATTTTAACGAAACATGTTAGAAAAATGGGGGGGCGATGATGGCTGCAGATCTGGTGATGATAATAAATGCGGTGAATGAGGCGGGCGTGGTGATGGCAATAAGCAGTGATGAGAATCTGAATGAGGTGCAGCAACAGTGGCTGTGGCAGCAATTGCTGACAGCAGCCCTGTAGTCATCGGTGTCAACAGTTGGCCGTTTGTAACATACAAAAAAGGATCATTTTGGTCTCAAACCCATGTTTTTCTCGGATGTAAAATCCTGTGAGAAGAAAAAGGGAATTCCAAACTGCACAGATATTAAATTCACACCCTTATTTATTCACATAGAGGACCAACCTCAAATTTTAGACAGCACGAATTTTGCAAACAATATTCCTCTCCCAAACGAGAACCGTCACATATTTATACACAAACATCAAAACTGAAGTATCGGTTCCTATCAATAATAAATAACCAAAGAAGCTATTCAAATGTCCTAGTCACTGTATTCTTCTTCTGTGTCATCATCGTAGTAGTACTGATCACTATCACCATCACCATAGCATCTATCATATATAAGCCCTATTAACTTCTGCTTCGTCAGTTTCTCTTGAATTCGCTCTCTGATAGTTGTTCCCTGATAGATATGCAAACCAAAATGTGCCATAAGCATGCAAAAAGAAATCATCCATGCGCATACACTACCACCTACTTAGTTCAGGCCAGGAAACAAAGACTGACCATTTTATGACAGCGTTCTTCAAACATTTCAAGAAATCCAGCGACCAATCTATCAGCATTCTCCACCCACTCATTCCGATGCACACAGGCTGTTTTAGCAACTACTTGTATCTGCGGCATGAGGGCAGAATTTATCAATCCAATTATAAAAGCCATCTGCCACGTGGTAGTGATGCGTATAATTGATTTCTGGTTCTCTTCTATTGAATGGGAAGTGGTGCGCGACATTAATGGTAGCATCTCACAAGAATATTGATTAGCTAGGCCTACTCATCTTTAAGTAAAACCACCACTAGGGTTTGTTTGCAATGAGAAGCAAACTTGAAGAGGGATAGGGGGCAGATATGGGGAGAGTGAGGCTCCAAAGGCCAAAGGACCAATTAGAGCACCATTACACTAATAACTTGCATCATGTGTTTCCAAAAGGGATGCCAGCATAATAAATGGATGGTTCAGCATAACAGATTATGCTTACAAAACACTTCCAATACTGATCCTAACAGCAATATGCACGTGCTTAATAAAGTAGGTGGCAGCTATATGGTCTAATCTTAACCCAAATAACCAAACTGCTTAACAATTAATTTGAACATCAGATCGCACCAGGATGGAAAGTGGGCAAAGATTAAAGTCAGACACTTCAAACCTAAAACATTAGTTCTAAATGATGCTATACTACAACATGACATGAGCAACCATTGCACACGGGTGAATCAAGAAATCTTGTTTTGTTGAGAGCAATCAGTTAATTTCTAGCCCCCCTCTCCTTAATCTATTTGACTAAATTCATATGGTATTACTTGGCTGCAGAAGCAAGAATGTGGGAAGAAAATGAATGATCAAGCAACAAACCCTAAGGCTTCAAGGCTACACATCCTAATTCGCAACATGCTATCCTATATTTGCAACAGCATTCAATCATGCAACTTGTCCAGATAAATGGAGAAATATATGTGTTTCAATATAGGATGCACATAAGGAAATTTCTGAAGCTCCAGAAGCTCCAGCTTCACAAAATCATTTTGTCTGTACAGAAGCACTTAAAACAATCCTTACAACAGATAATTATTGCAAATCTAAATTAAGAGATGCTCCAGTGTAAAAAAAAAATGATGAATTTCTTGGCTGGTGTCAAGTTCTACGCTAGAGTGATGACTGCTAGATTTAATAAAAATGTTTGCATGCCAAACCATATTTTGGTGTCTTTCTAAAATTAGTTTGTCCTATACTGCCTCCACTCTTCGGCACATGTGTGAAACAATATTTAGGGTTTAATCCTTGTTCTTCGCACAATTACATCTAATCTAAAACAAGGAAAGGGAAAGCAAAATGGCATGGTGAATTCATGACAAGAAGAATAATATTATTTATCAATTTTGTACCTATCCCTCTAACAAAGAAGCACGAAGTCTCACATGCAACAAATTGTCAAAACACATGCCATGCAAGGTCACTATTAAGTATTAGCAATTTTGCAAGACAATCTGCATACCTTTTCCCCAACTATCTCTTGCTGTTTCTTCACTTTCTCACGCAACTTTTTAAACCCCATGTTAACTCTCAGCCGCTTTTCCTAGTAAAAGAATGGGGAATGAAAAAGATCAATTCTCCAGCAAGAACACGATGGTCAGAACTCAGAAAAGAGAAAGCAAATAAAGTAAAGCAGACCTTCACATAGCTGACACCCAAATCTTTTCTTGTATATCCACGTGCCAAATTACGCATCACATACTCATTATAATCTTTAACTATCCTCATTATAACATCTGACGTGGAGATCCCATCAGTCCGCTTTGTTTCCTTAAATCTCCCAACAGACTTGACCTGTACGAACGTTTTGTAGAAATGCATTCTGTTGAAACTAGTCATACTTTGTTGTAATGGTGATGAGGCTATTAAGTAATCATGATTTGCCAGGTCAAGAAATTATGTCAAACATTACAGTATCCTGTTGTTTCTATGGATTTCACTGCACATGAAAAGTCATCAAAACCACGGGAAACTATAGTAGAAATGAACAGAAAATTGGCAAAATTATTTGGTCATGAACATTTAAGAAAAGCCTTATAATGGTGACTAAGGAAATTGATAGACAAGATATAGGTCAAGAAGCAACAGTTTGAGTGAGTAAAAGGTATCCCAACAGCAGCGATTTTATGAGTACGGATAGATTTTGAAGGAGAAGAATGGCAAAATATATTTTTCCCATTTCCATTAGTGGAACGGTTTCAAATGTAAGAGATGGTTAAATCAAGAGAAACTACAAAATAAAAACAATGAACCAGTCTTTACCAAGGCAAGTAATGCCAACATTTGTAAAACAAATAGTCATATAGAGCTCAGCAAACAATCAACCAAAGAATTTAGACATGTTTCCCTCTTATGTATGAGGAAAGAATCACGAAAATGGCCCCGGTAGCTGTGAGAAAATACAGGTAGCACTGACGATATGATAGCAAAAGCTTCTAGGTATTAGTTCTAGCACATAAAAGATCAGCCATGGTGATGGAAGAGGAGATGAAAGCTATGAAGTAATGCAGTGAGCCAGATAGGAATGATGCCCAGATAGAACCAGAATTTTATTCTGATCACCATTTATTGAAAGGCTTTATCAAGCCATGGTGAGACAATTCTTGTGATTAGCAAAGCTCTTGTATCACTAAACTTACAAATTCATAGACATCCTTTCCAGCCCCACTTGCATCAGCATAACTACAATTTTAGGGCAAACAAAAAACAATTAACATATTAAAAAGCAAAAGGAACTTAAACATGAACAAAAAAAACTCGAGCACATGAATGCATATATTATGGTACAAAATGCAAAATGAAAGCACTACCAAAATAACATGTCAAATGAGGGCAAACAAGAAAAATTAAAATAGCAAAGAACATAGGGAAGTTAAATGAACAATTTTATGTAACAGAATCAACAATGCACTTGTTGTAACTTAGATAAAATGGAATGAGTCAACGAAGCTCCCACTACAAATAGGGTCAGTAAATTAATTTGAAGTAGGTCTTGAACATGTGTTGCACAACAAGAAATAGAAGCATTAAACACAGCACCTGCAAATACAATAAACGTATACACATGGGGATAAATTTAGTTTCCATGCAGTTTCACAAATGGTTCAACTAAAAGTTAACATGTCATCTAATTCAGCAATGACTTTCTTCTTCAAATAGAAAGACCAAAACAATGCAAGCATGCAGTTTCCATGAATTTTTCTTCTTTTTTTTTAATTGTTGGAAGACAAGCAGACAAGTCCATTTGGACTGATTAACCTTACGGAAGAGAGTCATGAGCCACATAGTCGATCCTATGTTTGTCGAGAAACTCTTGTGTGATAACCCATGGTGCATCAGGGATAACTTCATCAACCCACCTGCAAAATTTACAGTCAGTCAACGCCACATGCACTCTATTCCCAATATAGAAATTTCACTTGTCCAAATTTGATATCTAGGGTAAAAGTAGACAACTAGGTTTTGGCAGCAGACAAGTTCCTGGTACGAAACAAGTCAACAAATTAAAACTGTGAAAATAGAACTTGTGAAAAAATTAACCTGATCAATTAGCCCTGTTTTTCATTGATCACTATGAATCTGCTACCAGGAATACCAAACAGAGACAATGGGAAATTTTTTTCGCATGGCATACTATCTTGTGTGCAGTCTATACAATTCAGTTTGTCGAAAAATCATTGATGCCAGCAATGAGAGATTAAGCACATCTGAAGTACGAAGGCAATCTATATCCATGAAAAGTGATATCTAGGACGCCATGAAAAGAACATACATAGCAGTTTAAATCATCTGGGAACATTTTGTTACCCTTTTTATTTTTTATTTTTTTTCAAACCAGAGAAATGGAGATTCAAAAATTGAAAGCAAAACCTACCTGCAATGGCGAAGAGACTCGTAGCGTTCTTGATCAGTCATCACAGTTTTACCCTTGTATTTGTGAGTTACTTCATCATTGCAGCATCCAACCACCAAATACGTGTTTGGGAATCTATCAAATTAATTAATACTATTATTTGTAACCGAATTTTGAAAAAAAAAACAAACAATAATTGAATTAAAACAGAAGAGAGAGATTGTGAGAGTGATAATAATTAAATAATTAAGATACAATTTCTTGGCTTGCTCGAGAGAACGGGCATGGCCAAAGTGGAAGAGATCGTAGATGCCGTCTGCATATACTCGTACTGGCCTCTCCTCCTCCTCCTCCTCCTCCTTTGCTGCCTCTACTAGCCTCGAGCTCCTCTTCGCCTTATCTTCCTCCATTTATCTATTTATTTATTTTTGTTTTGTTTTATGGAGTGATTCTCTCTTCAAGTAAAGAAAGAATGAAAGACTTTATTTAGCGTTGCTTAGAACAGCGCTGAAACTATACACTGCGCTGCGCACACAGAATCTGTCTATCTGTGTCTCCTTTGACATCACAAACCATGCTTCCTCTTTTTTATTATATTTTTATTTGATTGGTTAACGAATTTTCAGACGATAGGGCACAAAAGAGAATATTTCTTCTCCAATTATAATTTTTCCCTGAAAAACAAAAACCGGGACCCGAAGTCTAGAACCCAGAAAAATAAAAGGCAAGCAGATTTTATTCTCAAACACTTGATTGATTGATGGAAATTCTCTGTTAATTTTACCATCAATTCTCCTATTGCCCCATTTTTTTCAGATGTAATTTGCTGATAATATAGTGTTTTTGTTTTCAATTTTCAATTCGAAAATCTTCTCCATCTCGTGTATGCTTATTGTTTTTTTCTATTTCATCCTATCCTATGTGCAACTGGTCAAGCAAATTATAGCGATGGTTTTTTTACCGGGTTAATTAATTAATTTATTTATTTAAATCCAGCCTAGCCTAGGTTTTGGGTCAACTAGATCAGTCAATTAGTTCGGTCTAAGGATGGTATTTTCAACCCTCTCAGGCTTATAATAAAAATATTTGTGCTTCCTTTATTTGGTATTTAAATTTCTTTATTTTTTTAATTTTACTTAACAAATAAAAGGTTTTATTTTTACCGAACTTTAAATATATTAGACCTGCTTTTTATTAAAATATTAGACCTGCTTTTTATTTTAGTGTTGTGAGTCACCCTTGTGTTTCCTTTGATGTTAATTTAGGGTTTTTTTCTTATTTAAATTCAATATTTTTTACTTTTATTTTTATTATTTGACATTAAATTAATTAAGAATTGGATATTTTCGTTTGGTATTTGCAGGTTTTTCATGATCTCAAATAGACACCTTGATATTTAGTTTATTATTAATTTTACAAGCATTTCTTTTTCTTATCATAAAGTTAAATTAAAAATTATTGAACTTGATTGAGTCTATAAACTTGATCTATATTTATCTCTTGATTTTTCTAATTTCATCTTTAATTAATGTTAATGACTTGTTTTTTCATTGATTGACATATAACATTCTTAATTTATTTAATTATATGGATGCATAATGTTTTTTATTTACATTTATAATTTTTTTATGTAAGAAAAAATATGTCAAAAAGCATAGATATTCAATTTGTTTTGTTGGAAAAGAAAATATCTGATTTATGGAGGAGTACAAGTCAAATAACTAGCAAGAAAGTCTAAAAGGTATTGGAAAAATATTATACCAATCCACAATAAAAAAACAATTTCACCCTTCACAAAACAATCCACATAACTAGCTACGGGATATTAAGATCTTTTCATAGGGATCCAATAGTCATTATTATGTTGATGGATGATAAATCAGTCTTTTCCATTTCTAATACAAAGTAAAATAATTACATTTCCCTTAAAATATTTTTTTAAAATTGATGCCTAGGGTCATTTTGTATTTTTATTTTTTTAAAAATAGTTAAATGACTTAAATGCTATTAGAAGTGGATTTTCTTTAGCTTATGTTCAAGGACATTTTATCATTTTTCACTTTGGTTTTTTTATTGTCATGGGTAATTTTATGATTTAAAAATATAAATATTATTAAAAAAAAATTATTGATGCGCGTGAGATTGTTTGATGACCAAACGCTACCTTCCATAACAACATTTGAATCATCTCAGCATCTCTTTCATGGTGAGATGGTGAGTGTAGCCAAAGAACAATCAGTTTGGCGTTGATGATTCTCTCTCTCTCTCTCTCTCTCTCTCAATCTCTACGCTTGCCCTTCAAAATTTCAAAACAGCCCTTTAATTTGTTATTTCTTCATATTTAGTCCTTGTTCTTTTGATTAATATTTTTTTATTCAAATAATTTATAAATTACTTGAGAACAGCGGAGTGAACTTCTAACTCGTGGAATTTTTTAATTTCATCCCTCATTAATTCCTATCAAATTCAACTCTCATCGTTTTGATTGTTATTTCTTTTCCTTTGGTGATTTTTTGATTTTTTTTTTAATTTTATCATTGAACATTAAATTAGTTAGGCATTGAGTTTCTTAATTGGGGCAGGGTTTAAGATTTCACGAGTTGCAAGTTTTAAAGATTAATTTAGGTTTAGAAGATTCGTCCATTTTTGCTAAGCTTGTGTTTTTTTAGTTTTATTGTTCAACGTCTATTTAATTGAAGATTGGACTCCGTTAATTTTATATATTTTTGCTTCCTATAAGATTTTTCAGTTATTTAAATTAAATTAATTAATTGTAAACATGTGATATTTACTTCATGATATTTTGTTAGCTTATTTTTTTTAATTTCATCCTTTAATATTTATTTAATTAAAAAATTATATTCCATTAATTTTTTTATTTACTTCCTATATAATTTTTTATTGATTTTAAAATAATTCAGATTATCTCAATTTTTTTATTTTATATTCTTTATTAAATTTAGCTTTTTTTAAAGATATTTTATTTTTTAATTAAAATAAATAAATCAATTAAATATAATATGAAAATGTTCATAATATTATTTTGTTTGGTTTTATAAAATATTTAGTGCAAAAAACTTCTTTTTGGGTGCAGGCAGTGGTGTAGCGCCCGCCCCATTGGTAGTCATCATCTATAACAATTCCTTTCTGTTCTCTACAAAATAGATCATACATTTTTCAGAGCATTCAATGGTTCCATTCTCATGCATGCTGGCAAACAATCACACAACCTGCTTCACTTGAGGGATGCGAAATACACCTACGAAACAAGCATTGGTGGTGGTTGTGCCACGAGGGGTGGCAAGAAGCAGCAACATTTACTAAAACGTCACATCATTGTGTACTTCAGCACCGAAAATTTGATCTGAATAAATCAGAGACCAAATTCCACAATATGTTACATTACTGATTGTTCTGTGCACCGTGGTCCTTGAGCCCATGACTTGTCTGATTCCAGGCAATGCTGCTTTGCTTCTGTTTAGCACAGTTCTATAGACGAATATTACGCACACCAGTGTCGATAATATACAATGATAAAGTGATGTAACGTGGTTTGAAGCCAATCTAGCTGATCAAATCCATGCCACTTTCACCGCTATGGTGCTTGTGCACGATATGATATGTTTTTCGGTTGCAGAGATAGTACTAGACAATTCTACTTGAATAAAGTGCTCCATCTTGACTCACTCCTTTGTTTACAAAATCTGGTTTGAATGGATTTAAGCAATGTATCAAAGAGAACTTAATCAGTACCAGCAATCTGCAACCTCATCTTGTGTGTCCTGCACCTGCTGCTTCTTTGGAGGTCCACAAGTTTTCACGTATCCTCTAAACCGGTCTTTCCCAGGTTTGGCAAGATCAACAAAAATTAACCTGCCATCAAGAGTCTGATGATAAAAGGTCAAAACAACATGAGTTTTCCAACTTCAAAGTTCCTGAAAAGACAGTGCAATGTGATGGTCCCAAACCTTACGGTCCATATTTTCCAAGGCAAGGATGGCATCATCCGGAGAAGTGTATTGAATAAATGCATATGGTTTGGACCTTTTAATGGTTTCATCCTTCACAAGCTTCACTGTCATAGATTGAAAATAAAAGGTTATGTAAAAGGTTACAAGCCTTGAAGCCTGTGTTGGAATTGCAATGGGAATCTTTTAATATTATAAAACTTCCAATTTAAGCCTGTTTTTTGAACAATGAGGAAAGACGTATTTACCTTCAGCTATTTCACCAAAATTTGAAAATTCGTCTTGCAAAGTAGCTTCACTGATAGAATGTCCTATATCTGCAAGTCAAAACTCATAACCAGTACTTCAAAGGAGATTAAAAAAAATTAAAACATCCCTATAAGATTATGAGAAGTTTGACCATCTCATTGAAGTTCAATGAAGGTGCAAAAAAACAACCACACTCACACACAAGAAAATTGTTTGCAATGATATTCTTATTTCTTGGCTAGACGCATAGAAATCCTTGTCCAAATAGTCCATTATCCTTAATATGAAACTCATGATGCTATGCACAACTCTACAGTATAAAATGTTCTCTTATTGGTGTGTCAATTGTCTTTGTGGACCTTCGATATTCTTTCAAATACCAAAATTAAAGAATACACACAAGACATCCACTAGAAAGAAAGAGCTTGGACCGTAGAAATAGTTTCTCTTCTCCATGTTACTTCAAAAGGTGCATGGATTGATTGTATTTGGAGCAGCATTATATATTGACCAAGGAATTGAGACATGAAGAAAAGCCATCCCAGTTGATTTATACCATGACACTTAACTCTCGCCTAAGAATAGAAGTTTAGAGGCTGGACACCTTGAGACTCCCATGTGTAAGCTTAACTGAGCATTTGCAAACCTTTGCAACAAGTTAAAGATAAACAAGGGCAGAACTTGGATGAATTTCTTAAAGGGTTCTCGGTTATGATATAAGTACGGCATTAAAAAGGGACATTGTTCGTAGTTTTATGAAACAAGATATTATAAGTTTGAAAAAGTATTCTACATGCTGCCCCTGAAGACAAATGCTAGAGGAGAGAATTGTGAGCCCAACAACAAGGTGACTACCTCAGCAGATGGCAAAGTCACCAACATTTAGATTGTCATTCTAATTCCTCTCCTTGTTTTGAATTTGAATTGCTAGAGTCAACTAAGGATGACCAATAAAAATTCAAACCCCATGTTGTGAGCATTTTCCCCGCTAGATTAGACTTGCAAAAAATAGATGAAACAAATTTGAAACTGAACACTGAAGACGTAAGATTTCCATTAGAATTTTTTTTTTCTTCTTTGAACAAAGTTAAACATTTTTATGCAGATGAACACCACTTCTAGAAGTAAAACCTGATTGTCAGAAACATCTCTTCTCCCTATAGAAGCCACAATGATGGTTATAAGGAAAAGAAAAGGAGCTATTGTTGATGGTGCATCTTCGGACTCAATGTTTGAAAATTAGTTTTCCAACATTTTCAGGAATAAAGGAAATGCAAATTCTAGAAAACCTTTGATAAAGATGTGCATTGGCATCAATATTTTCTTTGTACCATCGTAATAACCAATTCTGTGCTGACTAGGACTGGTTTTCATGGATAGCATTCATCCTTACAGAACTATGACATATTGAGTCCATGATTTTGTGATCAGAAACTCAGTGCGATTTAAGCTCACTTATTTGAGCCAATAATATCTTTAACCTCGGTTAATTGCGCAGATTACATGAATAACTTTCAAGCAATAGCCCATAGGACTACCTTAGTTCAGTCAGCCCTTAAGCATGCCAAATATGAACATGTTTCAGTCTTACGCAGGGAATGGAAGCACTTGATGCAGACCAATCTGTTTCAGAAACAATGCTGAAAAATCATTCCAAAGTCACTGCCAAGACTCATGGTTCTTTATAATTACCAAAACCCTCTTCTGCAACCAGTAAAGGACCTGGTCCTGACAAAATAAGATGGTGGTTTTCACTGATACTTCGACCTTTTTTTTTTCATGAATAGCATGGGCAGGTTCTATGATAATGCAAGCCCTATTATTCTCCATGATACTCATTCTTTCAAGCATAACAGACTCAAACTTATATCTTTTACAAACTCCATTAGTTATCATTTTCATGAATAGCATGGGCAGGTTCTATGACAATGCAAGCCCTATTCTCCATGATACTCATTTTTCCCAGCATAACAATCTCAAACTTATATCTTTCACAAACTCCATTAGCTATCATTTTCCTCGGGAATTTTTTTTGAAAAATTCTCGTACTTCTTTCCATCATAAGTAAAGCAAGTGCAACGAATTCCATCTTTTTAAACCTAGACAAGCACATTGGCCTGCAAAATGATTCAACTTCCTGCATTAGCAGTAAAGCTAGCACCTTGGAATATTTTATTTTTTTCACCTCCACAGACCAAACATTACCAAGGTGTGGATATTCCTAGGATTATTTCCTGTAAAGATCAATGCCAGCATTCAAAAGCTTCCCCTTCAAACCTAGCAAAACAACTAAAGCTCACGCAATTGAAGCCTAAGCAACATAGGGATCAAACTACCCAACAACTTTTTGTTCAGCATGTATACTTGGATTGTATAGACTAAATGGTCCAAGCCTCAAATAACTTCAATACTATTCAGAAGTCGTCTTCCCACCGTTAATCATGCAAAAATATAGTATTTGGCCTCATCTCAGCGCCTGAGCAGTTAGCACCTCTGTCTCCTTCGGGAAACCTTCTATTCTGTTTGAAAGCAAACTTGAGAAATCTAACTTTTTGCTCAAAATAGCCAAACAAAGTGCCTTCATTGGACCAATCAGACCCTGGAACTATTCTCAAGATCACCTAATTGCAACTAAAATAAAGTACTGGATGATAATTTATTGATGGTGCTCAAAAGCAAAACAAAGAATTTGATTTCTTTATTCGGCTTCCGCAAGAAAAGTTTATTCAATTATCTATTTTAACATATATATTTTTTCACGCCAATAAACAAGAAACTACAAAAGAAAAGTAATCCAAAGACCCCCACAAAGAATTAACAGTCAAAGAAGTGACTTACTTGTAACCATAATTCTGCTTGCAAGAGGAAAATTGGGGTTGGAAATTGATGCCCTGAGTTTCAAAGTTTTTGGGTTCTTGAAATTTCTTTGAGATATTGCGTTTGCCAACGAGGGTATGGGGATAGAGACAGTTGAAAGCGGTCTTGTTTGAGACATCATCATCATCACCTCCATGTCTTTTCTCTTTTCCAATTCCTTACTTGCCTCAGTCGTATTTCGTATCCCAATTAGTCGCTCTATGCTGCTGCTTAGAACTTCCGGTTGCCCGACTCAACGACCTAAGAGCATCTCTGAGAAACTATGTAGGAGAGCCAAATGGTAATATAATTTTTAAAATAGTATAAATATAATTTATATATATGTACTTTAAGAAAATCTTTTTAGAAAAGCTATTTGTATTTTAATATATTTAATATTAATATAACTATTTATTTATTAATAGTAATTAATTAATACAATTTCATTTAAAATCTTTTTTCATAAAAATATATTAAACAAATTTTTAATTCTTTTGACTAGTATATAAAAATAGCTCTT
>Ga0325414_1004362_pt1 | contig 14790 bp, 5 predicted proteins | sample PopdelMetagenome_8_FD_206183 | JGI IMG/M metagenome (GOLD analysis project Ga0325414, IMG submission 206183) | Populus deltoides microbial communities from Bellville, Georgia, United States - Leaf-PdKOR-R3 | ecosystem: Host-associated > Plants > Phyllosphere > Phylloplane/Leaf | place: USA...
CACCAAATATTGGCAGCTAGGCCACTAGAAGGAGAGCAATGGTTAAAGCAAGATCTTGGGAATATTCAATCTCTTCAAAGGGGTCCGGATCCACCAACTGGTGGATCTACATGCACTCATATTCCTGGCCGTGGTAGTGGCCATTGCCCCTTGGGTGAAATGAATTTTGCTGGCCATATTGTTGCTCATGCACCACCTGCTTTACCTGATGCCATCGTAAACTTTGCTGCGGCTTCAGTCACTAATAATGAGACCCAAAAACAAGATTCAAGCTCATGAATATCTTAGGAGTTAAATTATACGAGTAGGGTTTCTCGAGGAAGGTGAGGGTGGTTGAAATAAAAGAAGGATGGAGACGGTGCTGAACTTTAATTTCATACTTGATTTTTTTTTTCTTGTTTTGGTGAAACCACTGGGAAAAAATAAGTGGCTGTGAAATAAATGATAGAATTGATTTTTATTCAATTTATTTCAATGAATCAACTTTTTTTTTTAGTTAATTTTATGTTTTCTTGTAATTTGTAATTCTTTAGAGAGTTATGAAAAGAACAAAAAAGTATATATTAGTATATTTGCTATCACTCCGTTACGGGTCGAATTATACTTTTTCTGAACTTAAAAAAAAGTTAAGAGTTTAGAGATTTTTTTGGCAATATTATTAGATCCAATTAAGTAGTTTAGTCTTAAAATCTGTCAACACAGCTCTTTGTTTAGCTTGAGTTTCAAATTAAATCGTGTGGAAGCTAATCCAAAGTGAATTATTTAATTTATGGATTCAAAGACAACTTGGGTAACCGATAAAAATATACATTGCTTTTAAAAAAACTTTAAGACAATATCTTTTTTATATATATTGAGACGATGCCAGATTAGATCAATCGACTTTGATCACCCTACATCCTCGATTATGGACTTCAATAGATTTAATAAGTTTGTTATTTTTATAAATTATTTTTGTTAAATTTTATGATAACATTAAATGCTTTCAAAATAAAGTATCAATACTAAAAATATTATTTATTTAAGATCATGATAACCCTATAGAAAGTAGAAAAAAATAAACCATGAAGTTCATTTCTTAACCAATTCAATATTGAATAAGAGTAAAATAAAAAAATAAAATAAAAAAATGACCAGAAACTAAAAAAAAAAACATATCAGGTTTGATAAGTAAATCCACTAAACCCGTGAATTGGGTAACTGGAGTCAACATGTCAAACTCGCAAACTGGATAATAGAGTCTATTAGAATTAATAACATATTTTTTCTAGCCTATTTGTTATTTAACCGTATTATAATAAAAATAAACGATCATAAAATCGAGCGTCAAACCAATACTGAGATTTTTTAAAAAATTATAATAACCTCATAGAAAACAAAAATAAATAAATTATAAAACTCAATTCTCAATCAGTCTCATATTAAAAGATGAAATACAAAAAATTAATTTATATATATATATATATATATATATATATATATATATATATATATATAAGTTAAACTCGTCTTACCGTCAACATGCCCATGGACTTTCTAAAATTTAATAACAAGTTTTTTTTTTCAAAACTATTATTTACCTATATGATAAAAAAAAAAGACAATCATATAATTGAGTTCAATTAAAAAAAAGAAAAATACCCTGCTAAACCCATAAACCAGGACACCCAAAATTACCTTGTCAAACTCGCAAATTGGGTTATTGACTCCACAAAGTTTGTTAACCTCGTTTTTTTTAAAAAAAATCATTTGTTATTTAACTATACTTTTAAAACAATATATCATACCACGATACTAAAATATTTTGCCGATACCAATCCGATGCTGATATATTTTTTTATATTGCAATAACTATATAAAAAGCAAATTAAAATAAATTATCAACTCTACGTACAACCTCATAAACATATTATATAAGGATAAAATTAAAAAAATCAATAATAAAATAGAAGGAGGTCAAAATAAAAAGGAAAAAAAAACAACATTGTGGATTACTATTATAATCCATGATGTTAATGGGTATGGAAAATAGTGTTTTTTCACCATTTTTTTAGTTTTATTTATATTTTATAATTTATAATACTAAGAAGTATCTCATTTTTAAAATAAAAATCGTTAAAATAATATCATTTGATTTTTTTAAAAAAGAAAAAATGAAATTAACCTTCACTAACCTTCCTATAAAACTCAAAATCTTGTTCCGAATTTGGGTTTAGTGACTCTTAATATTCAAATGTTAAAAAAATATATACTTATACCAGTTACGTCAAGATATTCCAAATTCATTATTAATCAAGTCAAAGACTTTAAGTCTTAATTTGACCACACAAAACTTTGTCCAAGCTCAAATAATTTTTTTTTTGTTTTAGTTTTCTTTTTCTTTTCTTTTTTATAATATTGATTGCCAAATTAACACACGAATTACATGTAATCTATGAGTTCTTGCACGTGGTGTATGTGGTCAATTTGACTTGGTTTTATTCTCACTTAATTTGTTTTTTAAGTAGAATAGGAAAATGGTTTGCCTTTGATTTTTTTTATTTTTTAATTGTTCTACATTATTTATTTAATATCATCTTTGAAACTTTTATATTCTTAAATAAGCCTTAAATATTATAATTTCATACTTTTCATTATTTTTATCTTCATATTCATTATCTTTTTACAAACAATCTCTAAACTTTTATTGTACAACTTATTAAAAGACGTATAAAAAAAACCTTATTTTGAAAATATTTATGATTTTTAAATTAAAAAATAACATAAATTATATATTTAAATTTTATTGATTTTTTAATATAATTTTGAAATCTTAATGATTATATAAATGGTTATAAGTTTGAAATTTACCATTTTATATATTTTACTATAAAAATTAAACATAAAATAGTGATCGACGTGATTAAATTTTATTTGAAAAATTATATTAAAAATAATATAAATTATATCTAATATTCTACAAATTAAAATAATATTTTTTACAAGATGCATGATAATTCATTTACGTTGTCTCAGTTAATTGTCAACTTTAAAACGACTTTGATATTTTGAGGTTTTTCTTGAACCTCGGCAACACTCCAAACAAAATTAATATAATACAAAACAAGAATCCAAAATACTGTTCTCTCTATAATATAAACAAATTGGAGCGTCTTGCAAGCTCAAAGAAGCTTGCATCTGTCCAGGCTTAATTAGGTAGGAGTCAAATAACACGACAATCAAAGGGAACAAAGTTTTTTTGTTGATTCTTCATTTGAAACTTTTGGTCCATGAAATTGAATAAATCAATTCTAGAAATATGCTACTTAGATTGTCCACGCTACATTGCCGGCTAATTCTTTTATAAAAAGAAATCTAAAATTCAAAAGCATTGGGTCTATGTACAAAACTAAACTTAAGAGTTTTGGATCTGACTGCAATACCCGACTCAAAAGTATTGAGTCTATCTACAAAGCGAGTCCCAAGAGCAATGGGCCTAACTGCAACACCCTAAGAGCCTTGGGTCTAGATTTATTGCAAGGCCAGACCCAAGAATTTTGAATTTGGGTCTGACTACACCGACAAACCCAATAGTCTTGGGTCTGGCTGCAACGCCAGGCTCAAGAGTAATAATTATAATATTAATTATAATATCAATAGTAATATTTATAATACAAATAATAGTATTTTTAATATTAATAATAATATTAAACTTGTCTAACTCAAGTTTAAGTGTATATGGCTACAACGTCAGGTCCAAAAGCTTTGAAACCCTTTTAAATGCCAGACTCAAGAGCCTTGGATCGGGCAGTAATGTCATACCCAAGAGCCTTGGGTCATAACGCTAGACCAAGAGCCTTAGGTGCAGATACATGCACCCAGGAGCCTTGGGCCCGGATGCCGAACCTAAGAACCTTGGGTCTGGATTCCGGACCCAAAAGCCTTAGGTTAGGTAAGGTTGCACGACCTAAAAGACTTAGGTCTCACCCAAGTTTTTATAGTTTTTAATCGCTTCAAATAAAATTTATGGTTTTTCTTTTATAGTAATAATATTTTTTAAAAATTTATTAAAGATAATAATAACAATAAATAATAATATTATTAAACTTGTTTGACCCAAGCTCTTATAATTTTTAATCCCTTTAAATTAACTTTATGGTTTTTCATCGATCGTAATAATATTTCATTTCAATATATTAATAATAATAATAATAACAACAACAACAATAACAATAAGAAGAAGAAGAAGAAGAAGAAGAAGAAGAAGAAGAATAATAATAATAATAATAATAATAATAATAATAATAATAATAATTTTTAATTTTACCCTTCAAATCAAATTTATAGTTTTTTTTAATAGCAGTAGTGGCAGTGGTGGTGGTGGTGGACCTGGTGGTGGTGGTAGTAGTAGTGGTAGTGCTGGTAGTAATAATAATAATTATTATTATTATACCCTTCAAATCAATTTTTTTTCAATATGAATAATATTTTCTTCAAATTTATTAATTATTATATTAATTATATTAATTGTAATAAAAACAATAATATTTTTAATACAAATAATAATATTTCTAATATTAATAATAATATTAAACTTGCATAACTCAAGTTTAAATGGGTCTAGATGCGACGTCGGCTTAAAAGCTTTGGGTTCGTCTTAAATGCCAAGTCCAAAACCAAGAGCTTTGGGTCCAGCAAAACGATTGAATCTAGGAGCCTTAGGTCCAGATGCGCACCCAAGAGCCTTGTGTCCGGACGCTAGACGCAACGCCAGACTCAAGAGCCTTGGGTTCAGACCCGTACCCATAAGCCTTGGGTCCTGACGTCGGACCCAAGAGCCTTGAACCAGGTGGGGCTGCTCAATCCAAGAGACTTGGGTCTGACCCAAGTTTTTATAATTTTTAATTTCTTCAAATAAAATTTATAGTTTTTTTATAGTAATAATATTTTTTTTTCAAATTTATTTATGATAATAGTAACAACAACAACAACAACAATAATAATTAACTTGTTTGACCCAAGCTCTTATAGTTTTTAATCCCTTCAAATCAAATTTATGATTTTCTTCAATAGTAATAATATTTTATTTCAAATTTAATAATAATAATAATAATAATAATTTTACCCTTCAAATCAAATTTATGGTTTTTCTTCAATAGTAATAATATTTTTTAAAAAAATTATTAACAACAACAACAACAATAACAATAATTTTTAATTTTACTCGTAAAATCAAATCTATGGTTTTTTTTCAATGGTAATAATATTTTTTAAGAAATTGATTGATAATTATATTAATAATATTAATAAATATAATAATTATTATTATTATTTTTAATTTTAATTAATTTTACCCTTCAAGAGACTTGAGTCAGGCCGGGGCAAGCAGGTCTGCAGACCCAGTCGCATGATTTGCAGAGGCTAACAGGTCTGCAGCCAAGCACACGGGTTTGGCCCTAGCCCCTAGTGCATGGCAACCATACTCGACCCCAGCACCAGGTCTGGTTTTCATGCCATGCCCCGGCACATAGGGCCTGCAGCCTTATCATGCCCAGCAAAATTTGAATTGACCATTTTGTCCTCAATTATTCTTTCAATGCCAAATACATCTTATGAAAAAGACGACTCCACCCACCCCCCCACTGCATACTTAGTAAGTTTCTGTAGTAAGGACAATTATGTCATTATACTGCTTCAATACACATTAATCTTTGTTTAGATAAACAGTGGGAGTGGCACTGAGCCCTTTTAGTATAGTATAGTATAGTATAGTATATTATTATTATTATTATTATTATTATTATTATTATTATTTGATTTTACTTTCAAATGACTTAGGTCAGGTACGGGCGAGCGGGTCTGCAGACCCAAACACATGTCTGTAGAGGCAAGTGGGTATGCACACCCAAGTGTGCAGGTCTGCAGACCCAAACTTGCAGTTTGCAGAGGAGAGTGGGTTTGCAGACCCAGGCGAGCGGGACTGGCCCTAGCATCCACGGCATGGCAACCATGTCTGACCCCCACCGCCAAGTGTCAGGCAACCATATCATGCCCCAGCAAAATCCAAACTAAACATTTAGTCCTCAAACATGTTTTCAATACCAAATGAATCTCATGAAAAAAACAACCCCACCTCTCACTGCATGCTTAGCAGATTTTTGTGGTAAGAACAACTCTGTTATTATACTGTTTTAATTCATAATAATCTGTGTTTAGGTAAATAATGGGAGGGACACTGAAGCCTTTTATTATATTGTATAATTGTCCTATGATGACGATACGAGCCCAACAAAATATATGCATGTGACGAGATCATGAGATAGTAAGAATTATAATGGAATTAAATGGTGGGCTCGTCTCCGACGTGAATTGGCTATCCAGGCAACCCATAAATGAAGCTTTGTTTGGTCAGAAGACTATGAGATGAGATGGTAGTGATTGTGATTGTGATATCAACATAGTGGGATGATGGTGGTTGTGTTTCAGTATTTGTTGTGTAGGTGGTGGTGGAACAATAACAGTAAAATCAATGTTGTTAAAATCGCGAGTTGACTCGTAAAATCATATAACATATATATAACATGTAAAATTGGGTTAAAAACTCGAAAACGGTCAAACTCAATCAAACTTGGTCAACTTGATAAAAATGGGCCGAGTTAACGAGTTTGACAAAGAGTGAAAAAAATAATTAACTATCTCCCCTCCTAGTCACACCGTCACTCTCCCCTTTCTCAAATGTCAAGGGTTCTTCAAGCGTGCTCTCCCTCCACAACTCACCGAGTCTTGTCTCTGCATGGGCAAAACTCAAACAATAACCGATTTGTGTGCAATAATAAGTTGTTGAATAGGTTGTTCAATAAGTCGGTTGAATCAAGGAAGGCAGCCCACATAATACATAGGAAAGAGCTTCTAGCCGTATCGAGAAGAACCAGCAGATCATAAAATAAGCTGCTAGCTGCACCATCTGAATGGGAAAGAGCAGAGACTCATACTAGAAAGCAGTTGGGCTTCCTTTCCAACTCAATGATCTGCTCCTGCAAAGATGAGTAGGTCGTCTTTAGATCCTTGCGTACAACGTGGCATCTCTTATTTCAACCCTAGTTCATGCCAAGCAAGCTTCATGTTGAAACTATCTTCCTAAGAATGTCTTGTTTCTTCCCCTCCACTATGTGGGTGCTAAGACTAGTTTTTAAAATATTTGAAAAAATGATGGGTTCTTTTCAAGTTTTGATTTTTGTTCTTTTTTCTTTTTTTTTGACAGTGCATTTGTTTGTGGAAGTATGGAAGATAATGATGAAATCTTGTAAGAATACTATCAGTCTATCACTTTGTCCTCATGTGTGTTAAGCTTAGCTTTAGCTTGCTAGCTGGAAAGCAAAAACCCTAAAGACAACATTGATTATAGATTGAAACTCCAAATTAGAAGAATATTTAAGCTATTTGTTTAGCTTTTACCAATTTCATGAATATTCTCATAGCAGGAGGTCGGTCTATATAATTGGTTAGGCTGTCAGAATGTTTGAACTCTTCTTAGAGCAAATTACAGTAGATTATTATTACTAAGTTAGGTGTCATTACAGTAAAAGCAAAGTTTGGTAATCGAACTTGTGAAATGAGACCAATTTTTCTTATGATAATTTCTTTCGCAAAATCAGTATATAGGCTGATTTAGGCTGATTTGAGGTGAATTTGAATTTTCTTGATAAGTGTGGTTTGTGGGTTTTAATGCCATTATTTTTGCTTTGTAGGTTTTTTAACTATTTGGTGATTGAAAATGATGAATTTTACAACGGTGTTGTGCAAACATTTGAGTGTGAAGGAACTAGTCACTAATGTCCCTGGACAGGAAAGCATTACTGGTAATGCCTGTTTCCTTGAATTTAATTTCATATTTTAATTTTTTTTTTCTTGTTTTGGTGAAACCACTGGGAAAAAATAAATAAAAGTATGGTTGTGAAACAAATGATATAGTTGATTTTTATTGAATTTATTTCAATGAATCAACTTGATTTTTTTTTTAGTTAATTTTATGTTTTCTTGTTTGTAATTCTTTAAAAAGATATAAAAGGAAAAAAAAGATGAAGAAATATTATATATTAGTATATTCCTCACGCTCCGCTACGGATCGAATTATTCTTTTTCTAAACTTAAAAAAAAAATGTGAAGAGTTTAAAGATTTTTTTGGCAACATCATTAATTCCAATCAAGCAATTCAATATTCTTGAAACTTGCCAACTCAGCCTTTTTCCTAACTCGAGTTTTGAATTAAACCGCGTGGAAGCTTATCCAAAGTGAATTATTCAATTTAATGAGTTCAAAAATAACTTGGATGACCGGTAAAAATATGACATAACTTTTAAAAAAAAAATTAAGACAACAATTTGTTTTTATATTGAGGCGATGCCAGATTAGATCGACCTTATACACCATGCGACCTGACTTATGAATTTCACTAGATTTGATAACTTTGTTGTTTTTAAAAATTATTCTTGATTAATTTTATGATAACCCTAAAAAAATTAAGCATCAACCCTAAAAATAGACATTTATTTAAGATTGTGATAACTCTATAAAAAATAAATAATAAATAAACCATGAATTTCATTTCTCAACCAATCCAATATTGAATAAGAGTGCAAAATAAAAAAATTAAAGGACCAGAAACTAAAAAAAAAAACATATCAGGTTTACTGGGTAAATCCACTAAACCTGTGAATTGAGTAACCCGAGTCAACACGTCAAACCCGCAAACCGGGTAATGGACTCCTTTAGGATTAATAAATTATTTTTTTTCTAACCTATTTTTTATTTAACTGTATGATAACAAAAATAGATGATCATAAAATCAAGTGTCAAACTAATATTGAGACTTAAAAAAAAAAACTATAATAACTTCATAGAAAGCAAAAGAAAATAAATTATAAAACTCAATTCTCAATCAGTCCCATATCAAAAGATGAAATAGAAAAAAAAATTATATTAAAAAAAAAAGTTAAACTCATCATACCACCAACATGTCCATGTACTTTCTAAAATTTAATAACATGTGTTTTTTCCAAGACTATTATTTAACTATATGATAAAAAGAAAAATAGATAATCACATAATCAAATTTAATTAGAAAACAAATACCCAACAAAACCACAAACCGGGGCAACTAGAATTACTTCGCCAAACTCGCAAATTGGATCATTGACTCCACAAAGTTTATTAACCTAGTTTTTTTTAAAAATATTTTTTATTTAACTAAACTTTTTAAAAAATAGATCATACCGCAATACTAGAATAATTTTTTGATACCAACCCGATACTAAGATATTTCTTGATATTGCAATAACTATATAAAAATCAAATTAAAATAAATTATCAACTCTAAAACCCTATAAATATATTATATAAGAATTAAATTAAAAAATCAATAACAAAAGGAAAAAAAAAGATAAAAAAAATTATGAATTACTATTATAATCCATAATGTTAATAAGTGTGAGAAACATTGTTTTCCCAACACCTTTTAACTATATTTATATTTTATAATTTATAATACTAAGAAGTAACCTTTTTATATATCTTAGATATGGTTATAAAACCTCGCTAACTTGACTTGGAGCTAAACAAGTCTGGTTAAAGAAAAAATTAACTTGATTAATATTCGAATGTTAATATATATATATATATATATACACACACCAGTTACGACAAGATATTCCAAATTCATTCTTAATCAAGTCAAAGCCTTTAAGTCTTTGACCATGCAAAACTTTGTCCAAGCTCAAATATTTTTTTTTCTTTTCTCTTTTTATCTTTTCTTTTTTTTATAATATTGGGGTTACGTAACCGAATATTGATTGCCAAATTAACACACGAATTACACGTAATCTATGAGTTCTTGTATGTGTCAATTTGACTTGGTTTTATAATCTATGAGTTCTTGTACGTGGTGAATTTGACTTGGTTTTATAATATTGATTTGTCTTTGATTTTTTTTTTTTTTTTATAATATTGGTTTGACATTATTTATTTAATATCATCTTTGAAACTTTTATATTTGAATAAGCCTTAAATATTATAATTTCATACTTTTCATTATGTTTATATTTATGTTCATCGTTTTCTTACAAACAACCTCTAAACTTTTATGGTAGAACTTATTAAGAGTCCATAAAAAAAAATTATTTTGCAAATATTCTTCATTTTCAATGATTAGAAAATGTTAAAAAATAACAAAAATTATATATTTAAATTTTATTAATTTTTTAATATAGTTTTAGATTCTTAATGATTATATAAATGGTTATAAGTTTGAAATTTACCGTTTTATATATTTTATTATAAAAATCAAGCATAAAATAGTGATCGACCTGATTAAATTTTATTTGGAAAAATATATTTAAAGATAATATAAATTATATATAATATTCTCAAGGATTAAGATATATTTGTTTTACACAAAGCATGATAATTCATTTCCATTGTCTCATCTTATTGTCAGCTTTAAAAAGACTTTGATATTTTGAGGTTTTTCTTGAACCTCGTCAGCAGTCCAAACAAAATTAATATAATACAAAACAAGAATCCAAAATACAGTTCTCTCTATAAGATAAATCAAATTGGAGGAGTCTTGCAAGCTCAAAGAAGCTTGCATATGTCCAGACTTAATTAGGTTGGAGTCAATAACACGACAATCAAAGGGAATAAAGTTTTCTTGATTCTTCATTTGAAATTTTTGATCCAGGAAATTGAATAAATCAATTCTAGAAATAGACTAGTTAGGTTGTTTGTGCTACGTCGCAGGCTAATTTTTATTTAAAAAATATTAAAAAAAACTATTACCCAAGAGCTTTGGGTCTATCTACAAAATTAGAATTTTTAATATTAATAACAACATTAAATTTGATTAACTCAAGTTTAAGTGGATTTGGTTGCAACACTAGACTTAAAAGCTTTAGATCCCTCTTAAACACCAAATTGAAGAGCTTTGGATCTAGTAGCAATGTCGAACCTAAGAGCCTTGGGTCTGGACGCACACCCAAGAGCCTTGTGCTTGGATTACAGATCCAATAACTTTGGGCTAGGTGGAACTGCACGACCTAAAAGACTCGAGTTTGACCCAAGTTTTTATAGTTTTTAATCTCTTTAAATAAGATTTATGGTTTTTCTTCGCTAGTAATAATATTGTTTTTTAAATTTATTAATGATAATAATAATAATTATTATTATTATATATGACCCAAGCTCTTATAATTTTTAATCCCTTTAAATCACATTTATGGTTTTTCTTCAATCATAATAATATTTTATTTCAAATTTAATAACAACAACAACAACAACAACAACAATAACAATAACAATAATAATTTTTAATTTTACCCTTCAAATCTAATTTATGGTTTTTCTTCAATAGTAATAATATTTTATTTTAGATTTATTAATGATGATAATAATAATAATATTTGTCATAACCCAATTCTGGGTTATTCCCCAAAATAAATTTCTTTTTCAAAATAAAGACAAAAAATAATAATATAGGCTAGCAACGTGGAGAAAGCAAGCAGGGAAATCAAGTTGCAATTTTTAGAGGAAATTCAAGATCTAATTATGCCCCATTATGCCAAAAAATGGAGAAAAAAATGCAAATTCAAGGTTAAATTAAATGATTATTGGACGAATTTGCATAAAAGTTAAGTCCAATGACATAATTAAATTTTTAATAGGCCAATTTGATTTAATCATAGGCCAAATTAAATTTTAATTATGTTTAAGAATTAATTTGGGTCTAATTGAAGGATTTAATTAAGTGCAAGGACTTAATTATACTTTAAATGGGTCAAATTAATTTTATTTGGGGCTTAATTGGTGAAAAATTAAGTTTGGGAGCCTAATTTGGGCTTAATTGAGAAGATTGGAATTTTAAGAGACCAAATTTAATTTTTACCAAGTTAATTGATTGAAATTAGGGGCCAAATTGCAAGAAAATTGAAGTTTTGGGGTCAATTAGGGGTTAAATTGACAAAATTCGCAGCCAAGGACTAATCTGCAACAGGCGCCAAAATTGGGGGGCTTAATTGACAAAATCCGGGGGTCAAATTGAAGAAATTGAAAGTTTAATGGTCAATTAGGGATGAAATTGCATAAATCCGAGACCAAGGACCATATTGCAAAAGGCGCGTAAATCCGGGGCTGAAGTTGAAGTTACGCCAGGACCAAATTGCATTAAATCAGAAGTTGAGGGTCAATTAGGGATTCTATTGGAAGAAATTGAAAGCTGGAGGACTTAATTGAAAATCGGTGAAAATCCCTAATTTTAACCTAAAACGGCGTCGTTTTTTCGTTAAAAAAAAAAAAGAAGAGACTAGGCGACGCATCGCCTGGTCACTGTTCATCATCTTCCCCGTGAAGCTGTCAGGGTGGCAGTTTTGCAGGCGCATTTAATGCCTCGTTTGGCTGCCACAATTGACAACTCGTGCACCAAAATGGCCACCTGAAACCCCTCTATCCCCGAGCATTATCCGTTCAGGCCTATAAACATCAAAACTGCTTCGACGACCGGCCTAAAGTGGCCACCTCGGGCAGCCTTGGACTGTCAAATTTGGCAGTTCGAGGTGCACACTTTGAACGGACGGTCTGGATTCTTCCATTCAAATCAAGGGCTGAACGTTTTTCCCTTGTGAAGACAAGATTGTCCTCTTCCACCGCCTATAAATAGGAGCAGATTTCATGTTCGGAGCAAGAGGAAAATCGAGTGCAAAGTTGACAAAAAAATCAGCCTTTCTCCCTTGTTTTTCATCATTTTCTGCTTTCTCCTTCTCAGTCGCACCTTCGGCCACTACTCCCGCCACCGTCTCTCCCACTACAACCTTCATCACAACCAAACACTCAACAACCTCACGTGGTGGTTGCACCACCTTCCCCCTTCTATCTCTCTTCTCTGTGAAAATCTATTTCCTCTCCACCACCGCAGCTCCAGCAGTAGCAGCAACCACCCTCTCCAGCGGCTTCCACCCTTACCAGCAGCAGTAGAGGCGGCGACTCTCTCCTCATCCGCTCCAACCGCCAGCGACCGCAGCATCGACCGTGACAGCAGCAGCACCTGCAACTCGAGCAGCAACCACCCCGGCGGCTCAACTCTCCACCGTTGCCACCGCTTGCACCACGTCGTCCTCCTCGGTCAGACCACCCTCACGCCAAGTAACTTTCTTCCTCCTCGTCCTCCCCCTCTTTTTCATCACCACTGTCCACTGCGTGAACAATAGGCGTGAATTATAATTCACGTCCTACTATTCACATGAACAGTGGGCGTGAATTATAATTCACGCCCACTACTCATGCAGTGGATGTTAGGCCGGGCCGTATCTGGCCCAGCCCAAATTCATGGGCTGGGTTCGGCCCGACCCTAAAGAAATAAATAAAAAGTGTCGGGCCGAGGTCGGCCCAACTGTTTCGGGCCGAGATCGGCCCAACCATTTCGGGCAGAGATCGGCCCAACCTTTTCTATGGCTGAGCCTGGCCCAGTTAGCTGGGCCGGCCCAGCCCATGTAGATTTTTATTTTATTTTATTTTATTTTTATTTATTTATAATAATATATTATAATATTAAAATATTTAAAAAAAACGAAAAATTCAAAAAAAAATCTAAAAATCCTTTGAAAAAAAATTGTGATTTTTCTCAAATATTTTTCTACCAATTTTGCATAATATCGGATTGTATATTTACAAACCCGGTATTAAAATACCTGTTTTTCTTCGAAATATTTCAAAAAAAAAACAAACAAAAATATATTTTGTTTTCATGCATACGGCCAAATCCTAAAAAATTTCCAAGCATATTTTCATTAAAAGATTGCATCTTTCTCATGTTTTAAAAATCCAAAAAATGGATATCATAACTAGTTTATGGTCATCCATTAGGGTTTGGTCAAAATATCAAAAACCTTTTTCAATCTTTTTTTCTAGGATCCAGATGTAGACTTTAATATTTGACGGGTGTAAAATTACATGATAAAGTACACCCTCGGGTATTAAAGATACAAGGTATAAATAAAATACGATGCTAAAATTTAGACTTTAGAACGGTTGTCGCACCCGACATCGCGGCGGGCCAAAAAATAATTCTCGATTGTGGAAAAAGAACAGATTTCTGGCATCTGGTTCTTTTAGGTAAAAAGGCCTTGTCTAAGGAATCGCCACCTAGTATTATGGTCACTAGGAACCCTAACTGGTCAACAGAGATTCTATGGCTCAGGATTGGTTACGTAAAAGGGAAGATATTATCACCCCTTAAACGTTCTGCCTAAGGCAGACTGCATTGCTGGTTTTGTCTTAAATTGCTAAATGTTTATTAGTTTATGCTGTGATAATTTACTTATAATATTCCTGACTCTGGCGACAGTGAATATTCACATAAAAAAAAATTATTTTTTACGCATGCATATATTTTTTATTTTCTAGCTAAATAAAATAAAATATAACGAATAAAAAATAATATAAACTTAAACCAGTATTTTACTCCCGACTCTGGCGTTGGTGAGTAAACCGGTAAATTTATATTATTTTTATCCATGCATACACATATATTTTTATTTTTTTTATTTCTCTTATTTTTTTATTTTTTATTTTTTTTTAATTTTTGGGGGTGGGCCCAGCTTAGCCCACATGGGCTGGGCTGGACCCAGCCAGCCCAGCCCGGTCACTGGCCCAAGCCAGTGACCCGGCTGGGCCAAGGAGACACGCTCAGCACGGTGGGCGTAATTAAAATGGCAAGTGCACAGTGCCTGTGTAATTAAGGATGAAAAGAGAAGGAAAGATGCAAAC
>Ga0325414_1004364_pt1 | contig 14789 bp, 10 predicted proteins | sample PopdelMetagenome_8_FD_206183 | JGI IMG/M metagenome (GOLD analysis project Ga0325414, IMG submission 206183) | Populus deltoides microbial communities from Bellville, Georgia, United States - Leaf-PdKOR-R3 | ecosystem: Host-associated > Plants > Phyllosphere > Phylloplane/Leaf | place: USA...
AGTTGATTCAATGATGGTCTCTTACTTAGAACTCTTTCGGTCAACTACATCAATATCTAGATAAAACACATAACCTAACTATAACCTTAAGTCAACCTAATCAGATTGAAAACTAGCATTTATGAACCCATTCATAATAAGATCCTTTTCTTCATACATCAAGAACATATTCATAGTACTTCTCAAGTACTTGAGAATATTATTAACTACTTTCAAGGGACTCTTACTTAGATCTGCTTAGTATTTACTTGCATTACTCAATGTATATGATTCATTAAGCCTAATTCATAACATGACATACATGATGGATTATATAACTAAAATGTATATGATATTACTCATTTTATCTCTCTTATTATGTTTATGAACACATTTTCTTAGAGAGATATAGACAAGTCATATTGAAAGATATCTCATCTTAGATCATTGTATAATATATATACTTTTAGACATGCTAATAAACCTTTTAGATCTATCTTTATAGATCTTTATACTAGTATATAGCTTGTTTTTCCTAAGTTCTTTATACTAAAGTTCTTTGACAACCATGACTTTGATAAATTTTAAGATTGAGTTGTCATTTCCAATGAGAAGTATGTCATCAACATACAAGACTAAGAATACAAATACACTCCCACTAACCTTCTTGTACATGTGAGGTTCGTATTTGTTTTGTCGGAAATCAAACTCTTTGATTATCTCATCAAAACAAAGATTTTAAATTTGAGAAGATTGATTTGCTCAATCAATGGCCTTTGTAACTTATGTACCTTTGAGACATGGTTTTTGGGTACAAAGCCATCAAGATATGTCATATACACATCCTTCGCAAGATTTCCATTAAAAAACAAAGTTTTGACATTCATCTATCAAATTTCATAACCAAGGTAACAAGTAGGATCTGAATAGATTTAAGCATTGCTACTAGTGAAAAAGATTCATTAAAATCAACATATTGCATTTGCTTATAACCTTTTGATTGTTTGGTTGAATAGTTGACTACTCATTTAACTCTCTTGGTCGATCAAGCTCTTCAAACATGGTCAGTTATGATGATTCACGATTAGTTTCAACTTTCTTTCCTTGTTTTGTGGTGAATAATTAGTGTTCTTTGTGATTGATATGTGTATGTTTATTTTAGATGTAAAAAACTATTTATTTGACATGAACCAAAAATAAAGTTTAAACTCACATATTAAAAGCAATAAAACAAACTAAACCCTATATGCTAGATCATGTATATCAAAATTCATAATTATTTAAATTATTAGGAACATCTAATCCAATATCAAGATCTAAAATTACTAATAAAATTAAAAAAAGAAAAGGAAGAAGAAGAAGAAAGAGCTAAGAAAGACAAAGGGGTTATCATTGATGAAATACATATACAATAATAAAAAAGAATGTGTTTTTTAAAGAATAGCTTAAGGGGTGAAGAAAATATTATTAAAAAATAATTATCAAAAGCATTGAGTGTATTTCTTTTCTATTTTTTTTTTACAAATAAAAGGTCAAATTATAAATCTTTTAGGAAAGGGGGTATAATTTCCTTTTAACTAAAGAAAAAAAAACTAATTAGTTTATGTTTTTTGTATAATTCGTTAAAACTAACTAATCTCTACTATATTAATAGACAATAAGTAAGTGGAAAGTTTGAATTCTTCTAAAGTATTAGATAACAATAAAATAAAATTAAATAGAATATGATATAGGATAGATATGAGAGGACAACTTATATTGAACATATTTAAACATGGATGCCTATTTATAATTGTGGGGGCTTTAAGCATCTACCTCCAGTTCAAGATACAAGTGGTTGATCAAAACTCCAATCAATATACTAATTCTACCAGTAAAAATTATGGAGCAAGAATCATTTTACAATATATTGCTATAATATAATGATATTTTTGCTCTTCATGGTATAAATCAAAGAAGCACAAATTGAAGAGTAAAATGGTTTTTCCATGGGTTCAATTGACATTACCAAATTGAATAGAGATAAATCTATTTCTTCACTTCTTTTTTGCACAATAAAATTATGAATTTATTCTTAAAGAAAAAAAATAACTAGAAGGCAAAGACTTTTTTGACTTTTTATCTTTTTACATAGTATAATTATTTAATTACATTTGAAATTTTATTTTCTTGAAATTTGGTCCAGTAGTGTTTTAGTCATTTCATTATAGCTTTTTTTTTTATAACTATCAAATAGACTCAAGAAAAATTGACTATTTTAACATATGTAAAATATAATTTAAAGGAGAAAATGGATGGCGCTTGCATTCTAGTGTAAGAAGCCCGTGCTTTTTGGATGGTGCATAAGGGCTCTTATAATGGTCAAACACTGCCCTCCACGATGGTATTAAAAGTGGTGTACTGAGATCTTACAGGTGGTGGGGTGCGTGTCGGTGGCAAACTGACGGTGTGGCTTTGGTAGACTTTTTTAATTCTCCTCCGTAATTTCTTTCTCTTCTCCTTGGTAAAATATAAAAGTTTCATTTCATTTGTTTTTTGTATATGATTTAGTCCTCATCTTTTTGATTGCTACTTTTTTTAAAAAAATCTTTTATAGATTAATTTATTTCTTCAATTTTGTCCCTCATCATTTAGTTTTATTTAATTTTTTTTATCAAATTCGATTCTCATTCTCATAATTGCTATTTATCTCTTTTTTAACCTTTTTCTAGTTGAATTTTGTTTTCAATTTCATCCTTTTTTTTATCATTTTTCTAATTGAATCTTGTTTTCAATTTTATCTCACAATATTTGATTTCAATTTATTTTTATATTAAATTTAGTCCTTTTTTTATTGCTTTCAATTTTTTTATCACTTTTTTTTTTCAATTTCATCTCTTATTATTTTGTGATTGAGAATTTTACTTTATTATTTTTAAGGGTTTGTCTTCTATAGGGTTAATCTCAGGCTCATAACCAAAGCCATGAGTTTTGAATATTAACATAGGTTGACTTTGTTCTTAGTTCTAGATTCTTTATTAAATTTGATTTTTTTTTCAAATATCATCTTTCAACAATGTTTGATTTATTGGGAATTGATATTTATGTTTTTTTTCGCTTTCCTTTTTCTTAAGGTTAATGGGTTAATTCGGGTTGAGTAAAAAAACAATTTGTTGCCTTTTATTTTAAATTGATTTTTTTTTAATTTTACCCTTCAACATTGTGTTATTTGATAATTGAGCTTCATTGGTTTTGTTGCTACTCAATTTTCGACCAACATTTTGATAAATTTTTCAAAAAAAAAATTAAAAATTAAAAAATTAAAAAAATTAATGAGGGTTTACGTGTGGCGATAACATAAAGCATCAAGACTAATATTAAGGAAGAAATATGTCAAGAAGATAATTATTGAATCATATATAATTACTGCAATATAAAATACCATAGATATATGATTTGATTCATGCTGGATATGGAAAAAATCATTGCAATATAAAATACTATATATATAGGATTTCTTGATGCTGGTTATAGAAGACAATCTTTGCAATAATTATTGTAATATTTCTTTAAATAGCACATGTAGAGATTTTCTATATAAATGAACCTCCAGTCATATGCACTGGAGGAGGAGAAAATTTAGAGGGGGTAATTTTACACATTTGAGAAGGAACACAAACAAAACCCTAACCCTAAACCCATCTTTTTCAAGCAAACCAGCGGCCCTCCCCATCTTAGAAAAAGAAAGAACACAAACCAGCCGGCTGCTCCCCCTCACCAGCCACCATACCCCTCTCCTTACCAGCCACAGACACCGTCCCTCCATTTTCTAAATAGGCCATCCTCATTTTCTTCTTCCTTAGCCGCCACCTGAACAAGAGCTCCCTATCTTCTCCCTCACCAGACCGTCCCTCTCACAGCTGTAACCCTTGGCTTCTCCTCCCTCAGCTGCCAACCAAAGTTTTTCCTTTCCTTGCTCACCAGCCTTTCCTCCTCGAGCCAAGGAGAAGCTGCCCCCTCCTTTTGAAAGCCGACCACAACACCACCCTCTCTCGACCGCTCTCTCATGTTTCGCAAAGAGGAGCCGCCTCCTTCTTTGAAACAAAACGCGATCTTCCCCCACAGAACAACTGCACTTCCCAGCCGGCCACATGCCCATCAGTCCCCGTCTCTTCCACTGTCATCAACCACAATAAGTCTTCCCTCATCAGCCCCAACCGGCCTCCACTAAAACCAACTCCGGAGTAGCCCTCAACATAGTGGTTCCCACAGTCCCAGCTACCGGAAGCAGGGGAGAACAAAGCAAAACCCAAAAAACAAATCTGTAGTGAAACAGATCTGGAAGAAAAAAAAGAAGGTCGAGAACAGATCTAAAAAAGAAAGAAAAATTAAAACTGACTGTCTTGTGTATTTTTCTACTTTTGAAGGTAATGGTGTTTGTCACCGCCGGTGAGGGAAGGAAGAAGGGAGGAAGCTGTTAGGATCCTCTGGTTTTCTTGCGGCGGTGTGTGAACCACATGCCTCCAGTGGGGTGGAGCGTGAGAACCACGCGCCACCACTGTTCCTGCATTTGCCAGAAGCCTTCCCAGCAGTTTTCCTGGATTTTTAGGGGCTATTATGTAATTTTTTATTTGTGTGATGTGTTGTTTGATTTATTTTGAATTTTGATGATTTGTAACATGTAAATGTGAGTGTACGAGAAAAACATAATAAAAAAGAATGTGTGTGTGTTTGTATTTTATTTTATGTATATTTTGTAAATGTTAAAAAAAAAGTGTTTTAATATGTATATAATCAAATATCTTGAGGACAAATAAAATCATGTTGTATTTCCTGTGAAAATGTAAAAACATGTTCCTATATATTTTTTTGGGATTTAATAATTGATTTATTAAAGCCTTAAGAGTACCCTAACATCTTTTTTGAAATTCCTCTTAAAAAAAAACAAATATTTGAAGTTTTGAAAATGTGTTTTCGCATGGATTTCTTAAACAAAAAAAAATTATTTTCTTGCATTTCTAGATTTTACAACATGTTTGTAAAACTCCAAAAGGTATTGGTTAATATTCTAAAAATATACAAACATCTTATTTTGGGGAGAATCCATCTATTATTCACCATTAATGTTTGGATAAAGAAATCCTAAAGGGATGAATATCCAAAATATTATTGGGAATAACTTGTTATTATTCACTGTTAATATTTGGATAAAGAAACCCTAAGTGATAAATATCCAAAATAATTTTCTAGAAATAATAAGTCATCGCCAATCCTTGAAAGAAGCTTTGATTACAATCAAGGACATTTTAATTTTTTTTCACTCCGTGGTTTACGAGCTGTGAAAGTATAAAACACTAAGGCAAAAAAAGGCTTTTAAAGCACCCTAGATTTCTAAACTTTTATCCCTCCTCTTTGCGATTTACGAGTTGCAAGCTCTTGAAATACTAAGGGAAAAATGAGCTTTTGAAGCACATGGAATCTCCTTGGATTTCTATCTTAATGAATTTAGTTTGAATCAAACCTAGAAAAACAGATGGGATTAAAAAACAACAACACCATAGCAATTATAAGGCAAACCAAACACCAAGCAGTTTACCTTAGGTAAGGCGTACTATGGGTGCTAATACCTTTCCTTTACGCAACCAGTCCTTTGCCTTAGAATCTCTGAAAGACCAGTTAGGTTTTCTAGTGACCATAATACTAGGTGGCGACTCCCATTTTACACAAAACAAATAACCTGAAATCAATCAAGGATCGCCACTCCGCAGTGAGGGTGCGACAGGATGGCGACTCCACTGGAGACCCTTGAACTAGACTTGGTAATTTGTTTGTTTATGCTATGTATTTGTTGTTCTCTGATTGCTATGAATGGTTTACTTTGTTTAAAAACTTTAGCATGCATCTTTACATTTTGTCATACATGGTATGGTCATGTATCACTTTATTATTATTATCTTTTTGAAGGCATACACATTAAACTTTAAGTTAAGTGGGGGACTAGCAGCTTGCCTTATGACTTGAGTCAAAGTTTAAGTTTGTGTAAACCCAACTCTTTGCTGAGTGTTTAGACTGATAGTGATTGGTACATGTGTCATCCCACTATCTGCTGAGCCCCCATATTGCCTTTACGAGGGTAATCACTGGGACAACAGGAGACCCTGTTTTAGAGACCAAGTAGTAAACCTACCCAATGTCTCACATAAAGGAACAAGAACCTATCCTTAGGATGTATGCTCCATAATATCGTTTTGCATCCAAGCAAGCCTAAGCTCAAAGCATCTTGAATCTTAAGACCTTCATTCAAAAGCTAGCCAAGGGAGAGATGTTCCTGAATTGGGAGACCCAAGAAGCTCCATTGGTGTTCAAAATTTAATAAACAATGCTTGTTTAATCATGATATTGTGTTGTTTGCCTTTTCCACTTTTTTAAATCGAGGTTCCAAATGTCATTTGGATTTTATCCTTGTTTTTTAAGCCAAACTCTTCCTTTTAATGAGATTATGCATTTTTAAAAGTTCATCTTTATGTTTTTACTATGCATTTACACATCACTTTCCGCTTTCAGAAACCCTAAAAGCGGATCTTCCATAACAAACACCTGCACTTTACACCGAGAATAAATGGTCAAACTTTAAAGAATACAACATTAGGGAATTCACAAAATTAATAAAGCAGCATGAACAAGCTTGGAAACCTGCTAAAAAGGAACTTGAAACCATAGATGTGGGCAATGAAGAAATCAAGAGAGAGTTGAAGATGGGGACTTTGATTACCCCTAAAGAAAAAGAAGAGTTGATTACTTTGAGATTATATAAATGTATTTGCTTGGTCCTATGAGGATATGTTTGGCTTAGATATGGATATCGTAGTACAAAGGGTACTTCTGGTAGAAGGATGCAAATCAGTTAAGCAAAAGTTGAGAAGAATCCATCCGGATGTCTTAATCAAAGTAAAAGCAGAAATTGAAAAGGTAGTGGAACGCCAGTTTTTTTAGAAGTAGTCAAATATCCACAATGGGTGTCCAACATAGTGGTTGTATCCAAAAAGGAAGACAAAATAAGAATTTATCTACCACATATAGATATATTTGACAATGCAGCATGTAGCTCCATATATTTTTTTATGGATGGATTTTCGGGCTACAATAAGGTAAAAATGGCGTAAAAGGATAAGAAGAAGACAACATTTGTAACACTATGGGGAACCTTTTGTTACAAGGTCATGCCATTTGGGTTGAAGAATGTCGGGGCCATCTACCAAAGGGCTATGGTGGCTCTATTTCACGACATGATGCAAAAAGAGATTAAAGTATACGTGGATGACATGATTGCTAAATCTAGAGAGAGAGAGAATCATGTCTAAATATTGAAGGAATTATTTGAAAGACTAAAGAAGTATAGGTTGAGGCTTAACCATGCAAGGTGTTCATTCGGGGTGAAATCTAGGAATTTGTTGGGATTTATGATGATTGACAAAGGGATAGAAGTGGACCCTAATTAAGTAAAGACTATTCAATATATGCCAACTCCTAAGACTGAGAAGGATGTAAGGAGGCTCTTTGGAAGGTTGAATTAAATTGCTCAGTTTATATCCCAATTAACCACGACTTGTGACTCAATCTTTGATTGTTAAGGAAGAAAAATCTCGAAATTTGGAATAAGAGTGTGAAGAAGTTTTCGAGAAAATCAAGTAGTACCTACTGAATCCACCCCTATCTATCAAGCCGAATTGCAAAATGGCAAGTTCTACTGGCTGAGTACGACATAATATATATGATAAGGAAAGCCATGAAATTGAGTGTTATTGTCAATCACCTGGCCGACCACGCTAGGGAAGATTATAAGTCATTAAAATTTGACTTTCCTGATGAAGATGTGCTTTTAGTTGAGGAAGGGAAATTAGATTGGTGGACTATGTACTTTGATAGTGATGTAAACGTATGTGGTAACAGAGTTGGTGCAATGATAATCTCTCTTAATAAAAAGGAGTATTCGATTTTAGTTAAGTTGTAGTTTGGGAGTATGAAGCTTGCATTCTCGTTTTAGAGGTGGCATTGGAGATGAATATTAGAAAGATAGATGTGTATGGAGACTCAATTTTGATTATTTGCCAAGTGAAAGGAAAAGGGCAAACCAAGGACGAGAAGTTGAGACCTTACCAAGAATACATGTCTAAATTGGCTAGAGAATTTAAGGAAATAAAGTTCACCCATCTAGGAAGGGAAGGAAACCATTTTGCTGACGCTTTGGTCATGTTAGCTTCTATAGCTAGAATAGATTTTGGGCACAAGGTACAGTCAGTACATATTGATACCAGAAATAACCCAGCTCATTGTTGCTTAGTTGAAAAAGAAATTGATGGAAACCCTTGATATTATGATATCAAGAATTTCATCTAAAACCAGACATCCCATGGGGGCATCCAAATCGACAAGAAATCATCTGACGAGACTTTGTTGAGATGTTTGGAGGCAAAAAGTGGTGAAGAAATTTATGAAAAGAGATTTGATCTGTCGACATGGTCCACTAGAAAAGATTATATCTAATAATGCCCAGAACTTTAATGGTAAGATGATAATAGAACTCTACGCTAGATGGAAAATCAAGCATTCCAATTCCTCACCATATAGGCCAAAAATGAATGGTGCAGTAGAAGTTGCTAACAAGAATGTCAAGAAGATTATTCAGAAGATGATATTCATCTACAAGGATTGGCATGAGATGTTGTCATTGGCCCTTCACGCGTACTACCCCGCAGTCCGAACCTTAATAGAAGCCACCCCGTATATGTTGGTATATGGAACGAAGGCGGTGATGTCTTTAAAAGTTGAAATCCCCTCATTAAGAGTATTGAGAGACTCTGAGCTAGAAGATGTAGAGTGGGTAAAAGTTAGATATGAATAATTAAATCTAATCAATGGAAATAGCTGCAATTTATCATCATCAACTATACCAAAGAAGAATGGCCAAACATAGGATAAGAAGGTCCGACCTCGAGGATTCCACGATAGTGATCTTGTACTGAAGAAAATATAGCCTTTACTAGGAGAAGATTAGAGTAAATGAGCACCGAACAATGAGGGCCCTTATGTGGTAAAGAAAGCGTTCTCGGGAGGAGTTCTTATTGTTATCTAGAATGGAAGGAGAAGATCTAGTTAGACTAGTGAATGTTGACTCTATAAAGAAATACTATGCTTCCCGATCATTAAAATAAAGTTTGTTCATGAGTTCTCTCTGTAAAGAATCTTTTCTTCATAAAGCGCATGATCTCATAGTATTCAAAATGTTTTACTTAAAAGAACTGTTTTTACACATGACTAAGGACATGACTCCATCAATTCTCAAATTGGAGGGATCCAAACCAAATTTAAACCTGATAAGTATTGCACACCACACTGGGGGCAAAAGGTGCACGTAGGAGCCTATGGTGAACCAAAGCTCAAAGGGGTCATAGAACTTTTGAAACACCTTTTATAAGAGTTGCTTAAAAAAAAATATGATGATTGCATTAAAAGTTTCAGTTTTCATGAATAAAACCAAATCCTTTGAGATTTCCTCTGAAAATAATTTCTTAAAAATAGAAAAGACAATTTAAACATCTGCAAAAGTATAATAAAAGGCAATATTCAATGGAGCAAGAAAGGGCCCTATAAGGAATTAGAGATCTCTTCACCAAGCATAAGAAGGATATGAAATATAGTGCACGAAGCATATTCGAGTTCAAGACGATAGGTTGGGCAAACAAATGGAAACAGGAGCTCGATGAAGGTTACAACGAAAAGGTGGACCTAGGTTTCCAAAAATATGTAAACAAAAACATACATGCTATATTATCATAACACTAACTTGGCAGAAAAAGTGTGATGAAAGCCAAATAGTTACAAGCTTCTGGGACTCGCTACTATACAGAATCTCAGGTCAACGGAACTACGGAAAAGAATATGAATTGTGAACCAGCACTGCTTCATTCCTCGAGGTAAGATAATTTCTTTTGAAATTCAAAACGGGCAGGTCACCCAATATTGAGACCATAAAAAAACAAAAGAAAAAAAACGTGGAGTTTTTCTATATAATAATAATAATAATAATAATAAATGGAGTTTTTCTTAAAAACTTAAAAAGGGTCGGTCACCCGATATTGAGACAATTTTTTAGAAAAAGCGTGGAGTTTTTCTAATATATATATATATATATATCTTTTAAAGGGGCAGGTCTCCAGATATTGAGACCCCTTTTAAAATCCTTTTCAAAACGAAAAGGTTGTCCGTTACAAAGAAACCATTTTCCATCTGGGTAGGTCACCCATTAGAATGAAACCATTCTCTGTTTTTTTTACTTGGGTAGGTCACCTATTATAATTAGGCCATTTTTCCTCCTGAGTAGGTCACCCATAAGAATGAGACCATTCTTCCCCTTTTCCACTTGGGTAGGTCACCCATCACAATGAGACTATCATTTTTTTCTAGGTAGGTCACCCATAAGAATGAGACCACTCTTCCCCTTTTCCACTTGGGTAGGTCACCCATTATAATGAGACTATCATTTTTTCTGGGTAGGTCACCCATTAGAATGTGACCATTCTCTATTTTTTTTTACCTGGGTAGGTCACCCATTATAATGAGGCCATTCTTCCCCTTGGTAGGTCACCCATAAGAATGAGACCACTCTTCCCCTTTTCCACTTGGGTAGGTCACTTGTCATAATGAGACCATCTTTCATTTTGGGTAGGTCACCCGTCATAATGAGACCACACACACATTTTTGTATTGGTTGTGGTTAAAAGAGATTACCAAATGGGATCTCAGGTTAACCTAACCACACACAGAGTTTAGCTTTGGTTAAAGGGAATCGTTAGATGGGATTTCAGGTTAACCGAGCTACACACCGACTTTGCTTCGGATTAAAGGAGATTGCCAAATGGGATCTCAGGTTAACCCAACCACACACAGAGTTTAACTTTGGTTAAAGGGAATCGCCAGATGAGATTTCAGGTTAACCGAGCGACACACTGACTTTGCTTCGGATTAAAGGAGATCGCCAAGTGGGATCTCAGGTTAACCTAACCACACACAGAGTTTAGCTTTGGTTAAAAGTAATCGTCAGATGGCATTTCAAATTGACCGAGCTACACACCAACTTTGCTTCGAATTAAAGGAGATCGCCCGATGGAATCTCAGGTTAACCCAACCACACAAAGAGTTTAGCTTTGGTTAAAGGGAATCGCCAGATGGGATTTCAGGTTAACCAAGTTACACACTGACTTTGCTTCGGGTTAAAGGAGATCGCCATATGGGATCTTAGGTTAACTCAATCAAGCGGGGAGGTAGCCTGTGAAAATAGACCAGCGTGAGTATGTAGGCAGGTCATCCCTGAAAATAGACCAGGTTTGAGTGTGTGTGGGCAGGTTGCCCGTGAAAATAAATCAATTTTCTTTAAAAAAAAAGGGTAGGTCACCTATGATAACGAGACAATTTTCTTTTAAAGAGTGAAGTCATTGGATGAGTGGATCACTCAGCTAGCAAGGAATACTTTTTTTTTTCTTTTTTTCTTTACAAGCATACTATGCAAAACTTTGAGGAGTTTTGCTTCGTAAGCATTGTAAAGAGGGGGCATCTGTTGCTACCCAATTTTTTACCCATGTTTTGATAAATTTTTCAAAAATATGAAGTATAAAATATAAAAATATAAAAAAATATAAAAATAATAAGGGTTTACATGTGGCGATAACATAAAGCATCAGGACTAATATTAAGGAAGCAATGTGTCAAGGAGATAATTATTGAATCATATATAATTACTGCAATATAAAATATTATAGATATATGATTTGATTCATGCTGGATATTGAAAAAATCCCTGCAATATAAAATATCATATATATAGGATTTGTTGATGCTGGTTATAGAAGACATTCTTTGCAATAAATATTGCAATATTTCTTTAAATAACACATGTAGAGATTTTCTATATAAGTGAACCTCCAGCCATATGCACTGGAGGGAGAAGAAACTTTATAAGGGATAATTTTACACATTTGGGAAGCAACACAAACAAAACTCTAACCCTAAACTCATCTTTTTCAAGCAAACCAGTCGCCCTCCCCACCTTAGAAAAAGAAAGAACACAAACCAGTCGGTCGCTCCCCCTCACCAGCCACCATACCCCTCTCCTTACCAGCCATAGACGTCGTCCCTCCATTTTAGAAACAGGCCATCCTCATTTCCTTCTTCCTCAGCCGCCACCCGAACAAGAGCTCCCTGTTTTCTCCCTCACCGGACCGTCCCTCTCACAGCCGTAACCCTTGGCTTCTCCTCCCTCAGCTGCCAGCCAAAGTTTTTCCTTTCTTTGCTCACCAGCCTTTCCTCCCCAAAACCCAAAAAACAAATCTGTAGTGAAACAGATCTAGAAGAAAGGAAAGAAGGTCGAGAGCAGATCTAAAAAAGAAAGAAAAATTAAAACCAACTATCTTGTATATTTTTCTACTTTTGAAGGTAACGGTGTTTGTCACCGCCGGTGAGGAAAGGAAGAAGGGAGGAAGCTGTTAGGATCCTCTGGTTTTCTTGCGGCGGCGTGTGAACCACGCGCCGCCAGTGGGGTGGAGCATGAGAACCACGCGCCGCCACTATTCCTGCATTTGCCAGAAGCCTTCCCAGCAGTTTTCCTGGATTTTTAGGGGCTATTATGTAATTTTTTATTTGTGTGATGTGTTGTTTGATTTATTTTGAATTTTGATGATTTGTAACATGTAAATGTGGGTGTACGAGAAAAACATAATAAAAAAGAATGCGTGTTTGTATTTTATTTTATGTATATTTTGTAAATGTTAAAAAATAAAAAAAAAAAGTGTTTTAATTTGTATATAATCAAATATCTTGAGGACAAATAAAATCATGTTGTATTTCCTGTGAAAATGTAAAAACATGTTCCTACATATTTTTTTGGGATTTAATAACTGATTTATTAAAGCCTTAAGAATTTGACTAATATGTGTTTTGTTGACTTTAATTATGATTTAAATGTGATGTTTGTGTTTTTGACAAAGAAAAATATAAAAATGTTTTTATGTGTTGCATACGGCCAATACCCTAACATTTTTTTTGAAATTCCTCTTTAAAAAAAAATATTTGAAGTTTTGAAAATGTGTTTTCGCATGGATTTCTTAAACAAAAAAAAAATTATTTTCTTGCATTTCTAGATTTTACAACATGTTTGTAAAACTTCAAAAGGTATTGGCCAATATTCTAAAAAAATACAAACATCTTATTTTAGGGGGAATCCATCTATTATTCACCGTTAATGTTTGAATAAAGAAATCCTAAAGGGATGAATATCCAAAATATTATTGGGAATAACTTGTTATTATTCACTGTTAATATTTGGATAAAGAAATCCTAATTGGTAAATATCCAAAATAATTTTCTAGAAATAATAAGTCATCGCACATCCTTGAAAGAAGCCTTGATTACAATCGAGGACATTTTAATTTTTTTTACTCCATGGTTTACGAGCCATGAAAGTATAAAACACTAAGGCAAAAATAGGCTTTTAAAGCGCCCTAGATTTCTAAACTTTTGTCCCTCCTCTTTGCGATTTACGAGTTGCAAGCTCTTAAAATACTAAGGGAAAAATGAGCTTTTGAAGCACATGGAATCTCCTTGGATTTATATCTTAATGAATTTAGTTTGAATCAAACCTAGAAAAACAGATGGGATTAAAAAACAACAACACCATAGCAATTATAAGGCAAACCAAACACCAAGCAGTTTACCTTAGGTAAGGCGTACTATGGGTGCTAATACCTTTCCTTTACGCAACCAGTCCTTTGCCTTAGAATCTCTGAAAGACCAGTTAGGTTTTCTAGTGACCATAATACTAGGTGGCGACTCCCATTTTACACAAAACAAATAACCCGAAATCAATCGAGGATCGCCGCTCTGCCGCGGAGGTGCGACATGTTTATTCAATTTGCTTTCAACAGGATTATCCTAGTATCATGACTAAGTTATAGATTTGGTATGGTAACCAAGGTGAGCTTGGGTTAGTTTTTTTTACTTTTGTTTTCTTTGCTATTTTTTTATCAGTTTCTTTATTATCATTATTTTTATTTATTTATATTATTGGAATTATAGGACTTTATTAAAACCGGTCAAGTAAATAACCAAAACCTCGGGTTTTGTTTTACTTCTTTGGAAACGCCCGTGTCGTCTTCTTAGAAAAAAATGATGTTGCCTACGGTGTTTTGCACATCACCTATCTAATTAATGTAGTAAACAAGGAAACCCTGAGGTGTGTAGCTCAACTGGTCAGACTCTAGGTTTAGTTTTACTAATTTGAGTATCACAAACTTCAGTGCCACTGGAAGCTTACCTGGTCGTTAACTTCAGAGTCTCGAGGGATTAGTTGAGATGCACGTAAACTAGCCCAGACACCCACAGTTTTATATATATATATATATATATATATATATAGTAAACCAGGACAGGATGAGAAAGGAGTCTTGTAGCTTAAACAATTGTCAGGCATGTGTAGTGATTCAAGGAGGAACCTTTATAATTTATAATTTTTATCTTCCCACCATTTGATTCCAAGAAAAAGTCCAAACAAATGTTTTGAAATCTATATAATGGCAAATATCTCAAAGTAATGACATGTCATAACATTAAAGGAATATCTGGGTGTCGCCTTTGCTTTCGCTTATTTATTTCATGTTACGCAGATCACTTGACATATCGAAGTATGAAGTAGTTCAAGTAATCCATCTGCTTCTCACCCCCACTGGAGACTCTTGGAAATTCATCTTGTTAGCTAAGAAACAGAAATGTACTAAACGCAC
>Ga0325414_1004365_pt1 | contig 14789 bp, 7 predicted proteins | sample PopdelMetagenome_8_FD_206183 | JGI IMG/M metagenome (GOLD analysis project Ga0325414, IMG submission 206183) | Populus deltoides microbial communities from Bellville, Georgia, United States - Leaf-PdKOR-R3 | ecosystem: Host-associated > Plants > Phyllosphere > Phylloplane/Leaf | place: USA...
GAATCTTCCATTTCCTGCAATGAACTTTTTTTTTGTTTCTTGTACAAGAAACCATCACCCACTAGATTTGTCACCTTCACTGTGAAGCTTCTCAAAAGCCAATCCCCAAAAGTGTTGTAGCTAGATAAAGAGAGAGAGAGAGAGAGAGAGACTTAACTGTTCACTCTTATAAATTCTGCCACTACGAACCAACAAACCCCCCCCCCCCTCTCCCTTTCTCATTTTCGCTTGTGTCAATCACGAGTTCAGGTCCCGGTCATTAGCAGTGCTATTAACTGTTCAGTCTTTCTTGATTCTTGATTCTTTCTCGTCCCAGCCCCATTAAAGATTCTCTAAGAAAAAAGAAGATGGCACTGGCTGGAGTATTTACCACCTATGTTTTGGTGCCGTTTGTTATTTTCTTGACCATGATCCCTGATGTTACTAGTCGTGTTGGAGTGAACTGGGGCACCATGGCTACACACCAACTCCCACCGGATAATGTGGTACAGATGCTGAAAGAAAATGGGTTTGACAAATTGAAGTTGTTTGATGCCGATGAGAAGATTATGGCAGCTCTGATTGGGACTGATATTGAAGTAATGCTGGCTATACCAAATTACATGCTGCATGAGTTTAGTCAAGATCCTGTGGCTGCTACTGCCTGGGTTGATGAAAATGTAACTAGCTGGTCTTACACTGGTGGAGTCAAAATCAGGTTAGTTTTGCACACAGTTGTTGACCTCTGAACAATGCTTGTATGGCTTCTTCTTTTCCTCTCTTTTTGATGGCATATTAATCTATACACTGAAACTATTCTATTGATTGCAGCGCCTGTTGTCAAGACTTTGCAATTCCAAATCTTTTATTTGTATGATCAACAATTGCTCTGCTTCCATGTGGCTGTTTGAATTAATTCTTTAATTTTAGGAATATCTCTCTTCTTGGAGAATTGATTAATTAATGTTTGAGAAATACGTTTAGGTAAAAGTCGTTAAATTAAATGAGAAATTTAGTTAATGATCTTTTTTTTTCCAGGTATGTAGCTGTTGGCAATGAACCTTTCCTGCAAACATATAATGGCACCTATCTGCATGTCACGTTACCAGCTCTAAAAAATATCCAGCATGCCCTCAACAGAGCTGAGCTAGGTTCCCATGTCAAGGCCACAGTCCCCTTCAATGCCGACATTTACAACTCCCCTGGATCAAACCCAGTTCCATCCGCCGGTGACTTCAGACCTGATGTTCGAGACCTCACGATTGAAGTAGTCCAGTTTCTCAATGAAAATGATGCCCCTTTCACTGTCAACATCTATCCATTCCTGAGTCTATACGGAGACCCTAACTTCCCCCTCGAGTTTGCGTTCTTTGATGGACCTAAGAAGCCGATCACAGATGGCGACTCGGTATATACCAACGCGTTTGATGCAAATCTTGACACTCTCATATGGTCATTGGACAAGGCTGGGTATCCTGACATGCAGATTATGATTGGAGAAGTCGGTTGGCCAACCGATGGTGACAAAAATGCTAATATCCAAAATGCCAAGAGATTCAACCAAGGATTGATTCGACATGCTTTGAGTGGAAACGGAACACCAAAAAGAAAGGGCAAGAACATAGATGTTTATCTATTTAGCCTCATTGATGAGAATGCTAAAGCAATTGCTCCCGGTAGCTTCGAAAGGCATTGGGGAATATTTGAGTTTGATGGGAAGCCCAAATATGGATTGGATTTGATGGGATTGGAAGACGATAAGGGTCTGGCTCCGGTGGAGGGAGTAAGGTATCAGCTAAGAAGGTGGTGTGTTCTAGACCCTGAAGCGACTGAGTTAAGCGAGTTACCAGATAGTATTGGCTATGCCTGTAGTCAATCAGATTGTACTGCTTTAGGTTATGGGTCTTCTTGCAATCATCTAAGTGCTGAAGGGAATGCTTCTTATGCCTTCAACATGTACTATCAACTTAATAACCAAGGATATTGGGACTGTGATTTCTCTGGTTTGGCTCTGGTTACAGACAAGGATCCATCTGAAGAGGACTGCCAGTTCCCGGTAATGATTGCTTATGGTCATTCGTTGGTGCTGAACAGGAACGGGCTTTCAGATGTGTTGCTCGGAATTGTTGTGGGGAACCTCCTCTTCTTACTACTACTTAGCTGATTTATGACAGAGAATTGCATAAAGAGTCAACCATATGGTAGATTGTAATTCAGCCTTAAAACTGTCACTATCTACTCAAATTCTTGTACGTATGTTTCATTCTCATGGAGGTTATGGTCTGTCTGCTTTCTGATAACCCTCTCCTCTCAGTTGATTCATGATTGCATTGCATTAAAAACCCATTTCTTGCGAGACTATAAAGCTTCAAATACCGCGGGGTCGTCCGAATGTGGCAGACACTAAATGGACTTGGATCGTTGAAATCCCATGCCATCAGGCTTGCGGTGCAAATTTTGTTTGTATTTCTTGTTAATCCTACGTGCGATGTTTTGTGTTCTCCACTTTCGGAATACGCGGCTTTGAGCGGCTTTTTTTCATTTCTCTTTGTGCCATGTTCATCTCTTCTCATGTGTGGCTTCAACGTGATGAAAACACTAAACACACCATCCTAGGATTTTATTCATTGGTATTCAATACTCTTGAACTCTATTTATATTTAGGAGATTACAAACTTAAACTATGATAATCCAAAAGAGATTTTAAATACTAGTTCAATTAACTAGTTAAACAAAAATTCTAAAAACAAATCTTTTTTTATCTAGAAATCTTTTTTTATCCAACAAACCTTTTTTTATCTCAACAATCCCTCCCTTAAACAAATATCTTTTTCTTAAACACATACTCGGTTAGTAACGAGAGACTCTCAGCTTAAAAAACAAATCCAATTAGAAGTTGTCTTCTTCTATATTTCCTTTGTGGAGGATATACAAGTCCTCAGTATCATACAATCACATGTAACTTGAGAATATATTTTTTAATTCAGTAATCTATAGATTACTAAAACAAAATCTTCTAAAGCAAGTTTTACCATGCGAGGTATATCTCACTTTTCTTAGCAAACAACAAGAGCATTAACAAACACTTTTCTTAAACTTCTTTCATAAATGAAATAAATGTTATCAAGTATAAGTTTTTTCTGAAAATATATATTTGAATTAGTTGTATTGCTTGATCAGAGTTCATTTTTTCCTGCGGGAAAATAATGAACTAATTTTAGAATTATTTTCACCTTGTTAATCTTGTGTTTGTCAATCTTTGTTTTTCCCTTAAAAAAACTCTCACATTGCCTCATCTAAAACCTTTGAGGTCTCTTTGCTAAGGTAGGTTCCAAGAGAAAAAGTTGTTTGAGTAGTATGATTAAAACCTTTTCTTCCAAACTCTTATACTAATTGTTGAAAACATTAGACACATAAAATAATTGAACCTCTTAATATTTTATTCATTGATATTCAACACTCTTAAATTCTGCATATAAGGCCTGAAGATTTCAAGCTTAAACTATTATAAACCAATAAGGATTTTAAATATTATCTCAATAAGAATTCTAATTAACTAGTTAAACAAGGATTCTAAACATAAATAATTTATTATCTAGAAAATATTTTTCTATCACAACGTAACCTTATTAGTCAACTGTAGAGCCATGGAAAACTGGTTATCTCTAATGGGGCTGCTCTAAGCTCCTTCATGCTTAGTTAATCACGCATTCTGGCATTCTTAAGGAATTCCTTCACTTTTCTTTCTAGGTTCAGGTTGATGTATATAGTGGTCCTTATAAGAGTTAGGATCGGTTGTGGTTGAACTTTCTTTTTATATGGTGGGTAGTTCGGGCTCCTACCTTTGAAATATTGGTCATTGTTATCATCGTATAATAAATACACAACCTACTTTTAACTTGGTCTTTAATCTTTTTTAGCATTAGGAGAGTTATCTTTGTTTTGATGGTATTGAACATTCCATTTCATGTCAATAATTAGTCTTAGGTTCCTCTTGTATGATGTCTATTGGTAATTTATTGTTCTAGTTTGAGTTGAATTAGGTTCATTTCTTTTTTATTCTTATTTTTTTAATTGTAATTTTATTTTTCCATTGGTCATTTCATTCCCTTTTTTTTGTAATTTCGGGCCCTATTTTATTCAAAAATTAAAGTGGGGTTATTGTTATCGTCTTAAGCTATATGACTCTTTAACAGTATGTTTAGGGAGGGTATTTAGTCCATTTGTCTTGGGTTTGAAAATAAAAGTGGTATCATTCTCTATATAGAGCTTTCTCTCTATCTTATCTATATTTTTTTTTTATCTACCATTGTAATACCTAGTATTGTTGTTTTTATTCCTTTTGTTTCTTTTTTATGTTTGTTTCTTTTTTTTTTCTCTAGATTGTTTGTTACCTTAGTTATTGGTTTTAATTATTTGGGGTTTCATGTTTCACAATATAGGTTTTCATCACTTGTATTGTTGTTCTTTCTCTTCTGCATTCTTGGTTTTTATTATTGTTATTCCTGTTTCAAAGTGATTTTTGATTGGTTGATTATGCTGGTTAGTTGACCTTTATCTATGACTCATGTTCTTTGTGGTTGTCTTTTAGGGTTGTTTGTTAGGAAGTGTGTGATGATGATTTTGGTTGCTTTCGTCATTTATCTAGATTATGTTTGTTTTTTCATTTTTTTATTCCTCTTTCTCTTATGCTTTTTTTTTTCTCTTTAAATTCTCCTTTGTTTGTTATAAGTTGCTTTGTTTTCTACTTTATCTCAAATATCATGTTATTGCATAAAGTTTAGGAAAAAGAAAAAAAAGTGATAGAAAGAGAAGAATATTTAGAAATGTTATAATTACTCTTACATCCACTATTATTCTAAAATTCAAAACTTCCATCTCTTTATTTATATCTCCTAGCTATTAAAGAAACATAAGTTTGCCATCTCTTAGAGACTTATGTTAAGATTGACTGCACTAAAATATTGTCATCTTTTTTAACATATTTTCCTTTTGTCTTTTTATTAATTTCTTGTTTGTTGCGTTGTTTGTTTATTTTCTTGTTTTTACTATTTTAGCATGCATTCATGCTTATATCACCATGCATCACTTTTGAGATCACACACCCTAAACTTTAGGATAGGTAGGGAAGTAACGGTATTCCAATGGCTTTAGCCTGGGCAAAACTCATGAAACTATCCAACTCTTGCTTGATTGTTTACTTAGAAGTAATTGGTATGTCGATCTAATATTATTCAGGACCTTTATCCTCACTCTCCTTGTAAGCCTTATATGGACCTTTCAAGGACAATCACTGAGCATGCAAAAGACCATTTGAGACTAGATAGTAACATATCCCTTGATGCACTTAACGGCTAAAAGCAACCTATTAGGTTGTACCCTGTGTAATCTCACTATAGCAAGCCCAACATATGACATCTTGAATTTCAAGACCAATTGAGTGGCAAATGGTTGCCTCATAGAAATTTTATAAAAGTTTGAGTTGTTACAGTTAACAAAAAGAAATTGTCTTGAATTAGAAGCCGAAGGGCTATCAAAAGCTTGAACTTAGGCAAAACTGCACAAAGATCCTCTAATTAGTATAATAATAACATTAGGTTCCTAAAATCCATGAATTACGATCGTTGTCACCCTATAAAGAACGAGTCCATATTTAATATGCATTTTTCTTATTGATAACATCATCACTTTTATATCTTATATTTACTCTGTATGATTGCATGATTTTCATTTAGTAGGTTGACATATAGGTCCCTTATTAAGTTACACATATAACACTCGCTTGAGAAGAAGATAAATTAAAAAAAGAAAAAAGAGTTCAGTTGGAAGCCCAATACCAAAGAGAGTTGAAAAGTCTTAAAGAAAAAGTCGTAAGGCTTCTAGTCTACTCGAACAGGCTTTGAGATATAAATCTAAAGAATCAACATCTGTATAGCCAACAGTCATAACTCAGTTTGCATTTATACCCGTAACTCCTTTTAATCCACAGAATCTAGGGGCGAATAAAGTGTTCCCTGAATCTGAACAGGCTGCATGTTTCCTATCTACTCAACTAGTATATCCCATGAGGATAGCCCCTGTTATTGACTTGATAGTGAAGGAATCTCAAAAAGACAAGGTAGTGAAAGAAAATGGCCTAGAAAAATTGGCTACTCTAGAAGAAAGGATGAAAGCGATTGAGGGAACTTGTCGGTATGATCTTATAAAAGCTGTTGAGATATGTTTGGTGCCCAATGTTGTTATTCCAAAAACATTTAGAGTGTTAAAATTTGTTAAATATACCAAAACTCAATGGCCTATAACTCTTCTCAAAACATACAACAACAAAATAGTTGAGGTGGTTTATGATGAAAAATTATTAATTCATTTCTTTCAAGATAACTTGAGCGATATTGCTTTCATTTGGTATATGCAATTGGACAATATCAAGGTGAAAAGGTGGAAGGATTTGGTTAATGTTTCTATTAGGCAATATATGTTCAATATGGACATGAACCCTGATAGATCAAGCTTGTAAACTATGGACGTGGACAACAAGGAGTCCATAAGAAAATACACTCAAAGGTAGCATGAGATAGTTGCACAAATGAATCGTTCTTTGTTGGAAAAAAGATAATTAGTTTATTTTTCAACACCTTTAAGGTCTCATACTTTAAATACTTGATTGGAAGTTCTTCACAGCTTTTCATTGACATGGTTATTATAGCCGAGAAGATTGAACAAACCATACTAAAGAGAAAGGTTTTACTAAAAAAAGGAAGGAAATTGAGGTTTATAATTTTGAAGGTGGATACAAAACCAAAACAAAAACACTTACCCCTCATATAGTTAACTTTTTTGTACCAGCCCTTAGAAATCAACCATCCTAAAAATAAAGCTACAGTGTCATTGGAACAAAAATGGTCTACATATGACCCTAATTGACTATTAGAAAGATGCTCTTGTCAATGAGTTCATGGGAGCAAAATAATTGGGAGATTCTAGAAAATCCAATCAATGGTTGTTAAGTGCTTTGACTTGTTATGTGTTTTGTTTAGTTACTGTGTTTTACCTTGCTAACAATCATGACCCAATATTTTGGCATAAGGTTTTTGTTGTTAAATCTATTTTCTAAAGTTTCAATGAAATAATGAGTTATTCCTTCAATTGTGTCTTTTTTCTTTTATTTATAACCAAACATTATTCATTTTTAGAAATCCTGAAAGAGAATTCCTATAATAACCTGCCTTTGCAGCCTTGCATAATCTCATAAACTCTGCTCATTTCTTTTACCAAAAATCTTTTCCTTATGGAAATTTGAAAAATCAAACTTATTTTTTATTTAAGAAATAATTTGATGACTATTTAAAACAATATTTTAACATTCTATTTATAGGATGACAAATTAATCAAGCAACTCCCTCGTTGATATATTAGTTGAAAAATAAGTAATCACTCTAACACTATATTTTTTTAGCCATATTTTAGATGTATGTAAAATGGTATGTAGTGGATTCATTGGATTCATGAAATGCAGCTCCTTGCAAAGTCCAAACCATTACACTAGACGAGATCAAAGTTTATTAGTTTTAATTGTTTGTGTTTGAAATGAGAAAATATCATCTTTGTTATCCCTGTCACATTCTAAAATGAATATATTTCTTGTGGTCCCTTTTAGGTCTAAATAAATCTTTTTTCATAAGAAAATTTTAACTAAGTTCACATCCCCATAGTAGAGGCAAATGACATTTCAATGTTCAATAATTGATAAAAAGCTATGAGAAATTCAAAAAGCAAAAGAGCCCAAGAAACTCAAATGCTAAAGGGCATGCCCAAATCAAAAGCAAAAGTGATAGTTAAAACAAAATGAGGATACCCTACCAAAACAATTAAAAAAAAGAAACAAATCAAAGAGAAACAACAAAAGAAAAGGATTGAAAGACACAATGAGTCAAGTTAGTGATAGTGATCATGAGTCTTTGAAACCTTGACACACTTTTTAAGCTTTATGAATCCCTTTCTTTCTTAGCCAAGAGCTATAACCTACATTATGTGCCTTTAAAAGTCATTTTCAATCAAGCAACCTGAACCAATAAATGGTGCTCTTAAAATGCAAAAGACTTTTTAATAAGAGTCGTAACATTGTGAACAAGTTACTCGCTATTATTTATGCTAGTAAAATGAATACTCAAAAAAAGATAAATCTCTCTCAAACAAAACCGTGAGCTTTTAATTGGACCTCTTGCTTTGAAACCTACAAAAGCAGAAGGTCACCTCATCATGTACCTTCACTAATTTCAATCTCATCGACACAAGAACAAATCATCCATTTTTCAAACAATTCCCAGGAAGTTGCAAGATTTCAAAAGTAAATTGTTTTAAACTCATATCGAAACAATTTTTGTTGTTAAAATACAAGATCAAGATTTCAAAATTCATTCTAGATAAATATTTCTTCATTGAAACCAAGTCAAAAAGAAATAGGGTTTCTTAAAGTCATTATTTGTCTAATTCATTAACAAAGCACATTTAGAGGTAATTGTCAAAACAATAGGGCAATATTGTATTTAGAAGATGATTTAATCCCTTCAAGGTAATAGTGAAAAGAGAATGCTTCAGGCAGTGAGATAAGGGGGCATTGTTGTTTACAAGGGGAAGTTTGAATCTTTCAAGGCAACAAGTGACACTGAATGTTTTTAGCAATGAAACAAGGAAGTAATGAATAATCCTCTTAAATTAATTAACAAGATAGAGAATTCCCAGCAAGAAATGGATCGTGATGGGCCCCATAAAGGCTGAGTTGTGTAAAATTACAAATATTCTGGAAAAATACTTATATGGGCAAACTCAAATGGGTAAGAAGTCAAATGATCAAGAGGACTCAAATAAAATATAGCAAGACCTTACCAACCATGTAACAAAGAGATTGAGAAGAAATGAGAAGCTATATTTTAAATTAGGTAAAGATACATGCATATCATCTAACTCAAAAGCATTGAATAATGTGTTTTGCAAAAATTTATAAGAAAAATCTCTGATGGGATCCATTAAAAGACAAGCCCCCTCAAAATGGCCAAATTTGAAAATACTTCTAAAAATATTTCACTTTAGAGAAATCTTTATGTTTTTCACCTAGGAAGGTCGCTCATGAGAATTATATCAACCTAAAAAATCTTTGTATTTTTTCATCAGTGGGTAGGCCACCCATTACAATTAGATCAATGTTGAAAAACTTTTATATTTTTCATGAATGAGTAGGTCCCTTGAAAAAATGAGATCAATCATGAGAAATCTGTATATTTTTCACCTTGATATGTCACCCATAAGAATTAGACCAACTTGAAAATCTTTGTATTTTTCACATAACGTGTCATAACCTAATTTTTGACCATTTTTATTTTAATTATTATTATTATTTTATTTACTAAAAAGGATAAAAAGAAAATGATGATAAAAAAATGATGATGATGATGAAAAACAAGTAAAATGAAATAAATGAAGAATGAATTAAAATTTGGGTTAAGGGCAACATGATTGGAAGTTTTGGGGTTTAATTAAACTTTGAAATTAATTTAATTAATCAAATCAAGGTTTTAATTGGAGAATTGATAAGTTTTAAGACTTAATTAAACTTGGAATTAATTTAATTAATCCAATTAAGGGTTTAATTGGAGAAATATCAAAGTTTGGGGTTTAATTGGGGTCCAAATTGCAAACATTAAAACCCAAGGACCAGCTTGAAAATGGCGTGGAAATGCAAGGATCCAATTACGTTTTAACCAGGGGCTTGATTGCAAAATTATAAGAATTCCAGGGACCAAATTGAAAGCAGCCTTTAGAGCTAGAAAACAGGGTCGTTTTGAGCGACTGTTCACCGTCTTCTTCCTCTGCAACGGCTCTGCCATTAAAGGCAGAGGCCTTTCATCCATTGGCAGCAACGCTTACTCATTGAAGGCGGCCGTTACCACCGGTTCTGGCCTTATAAAAGAAGAGAGGAGTGAACCGATGAGGAAAAGAAGGCAAAAACAGAGAGACGGAGAGACTGGGAACGAAAGAAAAACTGGGAGAGACAGAGGACAGAAACCCATAAAACAAAGACCAATACAAGCAGTAAACCCAGAAAACCAACACTAATATCATCGTCTTCAATCGCCCCCTGCAAACCAAAGAAAAAGGAAGAACCCGAAGACAGAAACAAAAAAAAACACAGAGGAGGAATCACAGAGGGGGAGAACGAAAAACCCAGAAAACAAGCAGGTGAAAAAGAGGAAGAGAAACTGGGGAGAAAAGGGGGAGACAGAGGAATCACATAACCGAGGGGCTAAAAGACGAAAAACAAACCCAGGAGACAGCATTTTATCACCGTCTTCGTCCCTTCCATTTCAATAACCGGGGCAACGAGCGAAGTTAAAAGCAAAGGAAGAAGTTCAAAACAGAAAGACAGGGGAAGCAAAAGGAAAACGCAAGCAGGAGACACAAAGACCAACATTAATATCCCCATCGTCTTCATCGCCTCCAGCAACGTCTGCAAATCAGGTAAGTTTGTCTTCGTTCCCTTCTTTTCCATTTCTCGTTGTAAAGTCACTGCAGCTTGGATTTAATTAACTCTTGCACGCACGCGTGGTGCGTGCCTTTGCCCAGCTGAGTCACTGGCTTGGGCCAGTAACCGGGCTGGGCTGGTTGGGTCTAGTCCAGTCCATGTGGGCTGAGCTGGGCCCAACCCCCAAAAAAATGAAAAATAGAAAAATAAAAAAATAAAAAACAGAAAAAATAAAAAAATATGTATGCATGAATAAAAATAATGTAAATTTAGTGGTTTATTCACTGACGCCGGAGTCAGGAATAAAAATACCGGTTTAAATTTATATTATTTTTATTCGTTATATTTTATTTTATTTAGCTAGAAAAATAAAAATTTGTGCATGCGTAAAAATAAATTTATTTTTATTTATTTATTCACTGGCGCTAGAGTAGGGAATAAAAAAATATTGATCTATTTTTTTTTTATAGCTACGAATTTTTACCAACGCCAGAGTTGGAATTTTCGAGCTCGAATATTCACTGGCGCTAGAGTCAGGAATATTATAAGCAAATTATCATAGCATAAACTAATAAATATTTAGCAATTTAAGACAAAACTAACAATGCAGTCTGCCTCAGGCAGAACGTTTAAGGGGTGATAATATCTTTCCTTTTACGTAACCAATCTCGAGTCATAGAATCTATGTTGACCAGTTAAGGTTCCTAGTGACCATAATACTAGGTGGCGACTCCTCAAACAAGATCTTTTCCCCTAAAAGAATAAGATGCCAGAAATCTGTTCTTTTTTCACAATCTATAATTATTTGAGGATTGTCGCGATGTCGGGTGCGACATAACGAGTAGGTCGCTTGGAATAATTAGATCATTTTTTAATACTTTTTTTTTCACACCAATAGGCAAGTTGCCTAGAACAATTAGATCACTTTTAAAAAATCTCTGAATTTTTCAACAACAGGTAGGTCACCTAGAATAATTAGATCACTTTCGAAAAATCTTTATATTTTTTTACCAACAAATAGATCACCTTGAATAATTAGATCACTTTTGAAAAAATCTCAGAATTTTTCACACAACGAGCAAGTTCCTTAGAACAAGTAGATCACTTTTTGAAAAATCTTTGTATTTTTCACACAACATGCAAGTCACCTCAAACAATTAGACCACTTAAAAAAAAAAAACCTTACATTTTTCACTAACAAGGTGACTCGCCTCATAAGTAGCTAATTTTAAAATTTTAGTTTTTCTTGAAGAAGATCGCCTCTCAAATAACTAGTTTTGAAGTTTTGCAAGATAAAAAATCATTTTCATATCTTTTGTTTTTTTTTCTTTACAAGCTTTCTATATAAAGCCTTTTACAAGACTTTATATTGTACGCGTTGTAAAAAGGGAGTAACTGTTATAACCTAATTTTTACCTTATTTGCTTTTATAATAATTTTTAAGGGGGGGTTATATTTGAAATTAAAAAATCAAGGACTAATTTTGATTAAAAGAATGATTTGTCAACTTGTGAAAAAACTAGGGACTATAATGTGTTTTTATCCTTCTCTCTCAATCTTCAGTTTGAGAAAGATGATCATGATATCTTAGTTATTCATTTTTAAAATTGACTTTAAACTCTAATCAAGTTTAAATTTAAAAAAATATGATGAGATTGTTTTGGACTTTGAATTTTATATACTCTTTGACTGTTGTATTATAAATATAGATATCAATGAAAAGAAAAGGTGGGGGAGCGGGTCAAAATCTCTAGATTGAGGGAGATTAAAAAATTCTACTTCAAGAACAGACCTAAAGAATAAAAAAAAAATCTAGAACTCCCATACAGAACCCAAAAATTTTCCATTGAGGATTTGGCCAAAATCATTTCCTCATCTCCCTCATTTTCTTTCTTCCATCACTGACTTTTTAAAAACAAAAGAAGAAAAAAATCACCAACCACCCACCATACCAATTCATTGATTCCAGCACATGAACACCAGCACACTCATGGTAGATCCAACTCTTCCCTTCAATTGCCAGCCAACCTCACAACAACTGTCTCCACCTTCATCTCCAAAACTGAAGCTTTCATTAACAGTAAACCCACCTCTCTCTCTCTCTCTCTCTCTCTCTCTCCATCGCAAACCCATAATCCCAGGACAATCATTAACAACCTCTAAACACCATCATTTACGGTTAGCCCATCATCATGCGAAACCCATAACCTTTCTCTCACAATAACACCTTTATACAATTAATTGTTTTAGCTGAACCAGCCTTTACCACACCAACCCTTAACTAGCATCGTGAGTCACACCAACCCTTAACCAACATCATGAGTCACACAACCAGCAACTCTTCCTACTCCAACTCACACGCTGTCATTTGTTTCTCCCAAAACAACGTGTGTAATATTGATTCTCATCAAAGGTACAAGCACAAAAGGAAAGGGGAAGCTACCCAATTTGTTGTGCCATGCTCGATCCAGGATTCTAAAGTGTCATTCCACGTGTTGTTGTCTGTGGCGGCACGTGACAAACACACGTTGCGGGAAACCCATTATTACTATAACATCTGGTTTTATTTAGGCATTCTCACCCTATTTAGGAACATTATTAAAGGTTGATTTAAAAAACTATTACAACCCTTCATATAAAAAAAAAAAAACCCTAATAATACTAAATAAGAAAAAAAATCTTCAAATAAGAATAAAACTTGAAAAACATAATAATACAAAGTAGAAAAATAAAAATAAAAAAACATAAAATTAACAAAGAAAAATATATTTTTTCTAAAAAAAAACTCTTGCGTCAATCTCCTCAAATTGGAAGGAACTCGTTCTCGATTTCAAACCTCAATCAAAAACTTTTCTTCACAATAAACATCCTTTTATGTGTGGGTTTTTCCATCATTAATCCCTAACACAACATCTTTGTGCGGATTATCCCATTATGAATCTCTAACACAACACCTTTATGCGAGAAATCTCATCATGGATCCCACCAACAAGATTTCTAATAACAAAAACCGATGCATACAAAAACAACATATTAGTGCATATGTATTTTTTTCTCTAAGAAGAACCTCATCATCTTCTCCTACACAATAATGTCTTTTCCTGCAACTTTTTCTAACCATGGATATATTCCAATTAACGAAGTAAGAGTAAAAGGATAACAAAATTTGTTATATATAAAAACCTTCAAAATCTAGAGCATTGCTATAACTATTTGAAGACACAAAAAATATTTAATTCTTGTTCATTCATGTCTCACTTAAAAAAAAGCTATTACAATCAATTATATAAAAAATAAAAAATTCTAATAATAATAATAATAATAAATATAATAGGAAAAATATTCTCTTCAAATAAAAATAAAACTAGAAAACATACTGTTACATAATAAGAAAATAAAATAGAAAAATATAAAAATAATTAAAAAATATCTAATTCCTAAAAAAACTCTTATACAAATAAAATAGAAAATAATATAATAACATAGAATAAGAAAATAAAAATAAAAACCATAAAATTAACTAAGAAAAATCTAATTTTATTTTTATTCGAAGAAAAATCATTCCTTAGCTATTAAGAATTTAGCGAATTCTGAACGATGTCGTCAAATATCGTTGAAATTCAATTATTTTTTGTAGTCGGATTTGAAAATTGGGCGTCTTAATTTTGGACCCAAATTGCACAGCAAAACAATTCATCAGGTAGATCTAGATTTTAGATCTCCTCTCCTCTCCTCTCCTCTCCCAATTGAGCAAACAATCTCTCTCTCCTTTCCTTTTCCTCAATTCTATCCTAAACCCTATTTACAATTCTGTCCTACTTTGTGTCTTCTCTTACCGTTCCACTGGCAATCCAATCCTCAGTTTAGGTTGGAGATCGGGCATGCCCCTTTTTATAAATAGGATTTAATTCATATTATTATTATTACTATTATTTTGTAAACAAAAAAAAAAACGAAAGAAAATAGAGGACGAAGATGATGATGGCGCCGGTAAAAACATCGTATAGGGATCGGACACAAGAGTTTTTGAGTGTAGCAGAGAGGTTAAAGAAATCGTTCTCATCGGCGAACAATGTGGCATCTTCCAGCAGTGGTAGCAGCACCAAGGTCGATGCCACGCGATCTGCTGTGGCGATTCAATCCGAATTTAATAAAAGAGCATCCAAGATTGGGCTTGGGATCCACCAGACATCGCAAAAGCTGGCAAAGCTCGCAAAACGTGAGTTACTTGATTGTATTTCGCACTTGATTATGTGAGTTTCAAGATTGATAATTGATAATTGATAATTGA
>Ga0325414_1004370_pt1 | contig 14783 bp, 7 predicted proteins | sample PopdelMetagenome_8_FD_206183 | JGI IMG/M metagenome (GOLD analysis project Ga0325414, IMG submission 206183) | Populus deltoides microbial communities from Bellville, Georgia, United States - Leaf-PdKOR-R3 | ecosystem: Host-associated > Plants > Phyllosphere > Phylloplane/Leaf | place: USA...
ATAAAATGCAATAAATAAATAGATTATAAAGCCTAAATTCTAACAAATTTAATGTTGAAGATTGAGGTCGAGAAAACAAATCCATGAGATTGGAATATAACTCAACAAAAAAGAAATTAAAAATAACTATGAAATACAATTCCTAAAACAATCTAATATGAAATATTAATAGTGAGAAAAAACTAAATAAAAAGAAAAGATTGAATTAGATTGTTGAAGAGTTAGATTGAAGAAAAAAACTAAAAAACACTCCCAACACATTATTTTTAATGAATAATGTTTTATAGAAATGATTATAATAATTTAGCCACCCCATATAATGTTTTTATTAATAATCAAACCTAAAATTGTGTTAAGAAAAAAAAATCACTTATGCTACAAACTAGCCTCATTTCTCTTTCAATAAATGCAAGGTCAAGTTGTCTCAGTTGACTAGGTTCTATGCATTATAATCGTAGTTATCCATCATGATTGTAGTTGTCAGTGATAACCTGTAGTTTAACTGGTTATTGGGTTGAGTTAATTATTTTAAAAAAGTGACATTATTTTATTCTTTTGTTTTTTCTTTAATTTTTTTGGTGTTGACCTAGTCAGGTTTGACCAAATGAATAAAGATCATATGTCAATTGGGTTTGGCCATTATAAGTATGTTCCATAGAGATAACAATGAATAATCATGGGTGAGGTTTTATAATATCTATATCAAAACTTGAATCCAAAATAACATGACCTAAACCTGACTCGAACTGGTTTGGGTATGAATTCTTAATACCCAAATCTGATCTGATCGAGTTTCGAATACCAATTAGGTATCCATAATCTGAACTCGAAACTAACTCGAACCTAAATGCCATAATATATAACTATTTAGTATATATTTAGTTTGGTCTACATGTAATTTTGTAAAACTTAAGATTATTTATTTATTTATTTTGAGTCTAGTTTTGGGTTCAAGTCAGATAGATTAGTATTCATACACAACCCAAAACCTGACTTTTTGCTTTCGGGTTGTACCTGAACTCAATCAAGTCTAGAAATTTCCTATCTATTCGGGTTGGTATGGTCGATATCTATTAGGTTTAAGTGAAATTATTATTCCTAATATTCCAAGTATTTCTAGGATTTGCTGATTTTGTATGTTCTGAAAAAATGCAGAAAGCATACACTAACAAGTGATGGTTTTTTTTTTAAAAAAATTATCTACAAATGATTCTAGAACTTTCTTGAACCTTGGATCACACTAAACTTGCCTTCTAATCTTTAACCTTTTCGTGTAGTAGGTTTTTTCTTGGCATACAACCTTATATTAATGAACATAATTTTTTATTTGAATATTGAATAAAACTAAAAACTTTTTAGAAGATTCTGGAGGCTCTATTTTCTATAGAGTTAAGATTTTATAGAAATCGAAAAATGAAAAGACTTTTAAATAAGGTCCATAAATTACTATTCAGGATTTACCATTTTTTTCATATTGATTTATGGTTTTTTTTTTCTATTTGATTTAAAAATATTTTTTTTTAACTTTGTTTAGGAGCACCACACCACAATATTGCAGTAGTAGTTTCATCAGGCTTTATCACTAATTATAGTACTCTGACTGAGCAATTTTAGAAATTTCTCTCCTTACAACCACAAGAAATGTCCACTTCTTCTTTCGTAGATCAGTTGCCTCATAATTCCTTAATTATGTCAATGGGTCTTAGATTCTGGTGCTACATATCATATGACTTCAGATTCTTCATCTTTTACCTTTGTGTTCCCTTTGCCATCAATTCTTGTTATGATTGTTGATGGCACTCTCATGCCCTTAACAAGCGTTGATTCTCTTGTCACACCTCATTTATCTCTCCTTGATGTTTATCTTTTTCTGAAACTCAGATTAAATGTCACTTATGTCGGTCAATTATATGATTTTGGTGATTATTCAGTCAATTTTTTCCCTTTTCTTTTTGTTGTGTACAAGAGTTGTAGTCTCAGAAGCTGATTGGGACATGCTATAGGGAGAATGAACTATATATTTTAGATGAGTTAAAAGTGTCAATTGTCGCTGCTGTTACTACTACTGTTAATTTGTCTTCTTTTCATTTGAGTCCTTCATCTTCTAGTTTTTATTTATAGCATTCTTGTCTAGGTTTTGTTTTGTCTTATCTGTTGAGATTTTTGGCATCCATGGGAGCTTTAGAAAATTTGCAAACTTGTGATATTTCTAATTGTAATGGGTGTAAACTAGCAAAAGTTTTTGTTTTACTTTTTAATCAAAGTATTTATGTTTCTTCTTCACCATTTGACTTGATTCATTCTGATGTATGGGGACCTTCTCCTATTGCCATAAAAGAAGGGTCTCGATATTATGTTTCATTTATTGATGATCATACTCGTTATTATTGGGTTTATTTAATGAAACATCATTCTGAATTCTTTGAGATATATACAACTTTTTGAGCTCTTGTCAAAACTTAACATTCTTCTGTAATCAAATACTTTGAGTGTGATTTAGGTGGAGAATACACCTCTAATAAATTTTGTTAGTTACTTGCCTTAGATGAATCCATTCACCAAACTTTATGTACAGATACTCTTGACCAAAATGGAGTTGCTGATAGAAAACATAGGCATACTGTCGAAACTGCTCATTCTTTCTTGTTGTCTGCTTCTGTTCTTAGTGAGTTTTAGGGAGAAGTTGTCCTTATTGTTGTAAGTTTAATTAATACAATTCTATTTTATCATAATTCAGGTTTATCTCCTTTTGAAAAGTTATATGTGTATGTCCCTGATTATTTCTCCTTTAGAGTTTTTTATTGTACTTATTTTGTTCTCCATCCTCATGTAGAACGTAGTAAGATGTCCTATCGATCTATTATTTATGTCTTTTGGGTTATAGTGAAGGTAAAAAGGGGTATCGTTGTTTTGATCTAATAATTCAGAAACTTTATGTGTCTCGTCATGTTGTTTTTCTCGAGCATATACCTTTCTTTTCTATTCCATCCATTGCTCATAGCCTGACTAGACCTAATCTTATTCATATAGATTCTTTTTCTGAGGATTCTGATAGTTTATCATCATAAGTTCCTAGTACCTCAGATACCTCTCCCTATGTTCGACCAATTTGTACTCATCAATTTGCAGGTACTGACACTTTACTCTCTAGCACACTTGAAGCTCCATTCTTATCTACAACCCCTCAAGCTTCATCTGAGATTGTGGATTCACCTCTACGTCAATCCATACGTATTTGTAAGTCCACAAAACTACTAGATTTTGTTTATTCTTGTTATTCTTCATCATTTACTTCTTTTTTAGCTTCTATTCAATGTCTCTCTAAGCCCCCTTCCTATAAAGAGGCAATTCTTGATCCTCTTTGGTAGCAAGGTATGGATGAGAAACTTTCTACTTTTCATAAGACATATACTTGAGATTTGGTTATCATACCTCCTGGTAAGAGTGTTGTTGGTTGTCGTTGGGTATATGACACGACCAAAGATTTGATGTCTTATCCCAAGTGCAGGAGTGTCGAAGTAATAAATAATTTGGCAAGACTGGGATCGAACCACAAGGAGGTAAACTATATAGAATTATAAATAAAAGAAAAGATTTGAAGAGAGCTTTGAGATGTGATAATGATGTAAGGATTTAAACAAAGATAAAACAATTATCAATGTTAGAGGATCCACTAATGGTATTTCAAATAAGTATAGTATAAACTCTTTTTATTACTCAACTGGAAATCACACATAAAGAAGGTTCCAATCGGATTATAAATTGTTAACATGATTACATTAGTTATATTATTCGAATAATGCTAATACTTGTAAATGTTGTCAGGTATTCATGATTATAACTTATGTTAATAACAAATCAAGTTCCTTTCTTAGCATAGGTGTCGGTTATATCATACGGTTATACAACATAAATCTAGATTAACCATTTAACAAGTAAAGTATTAAAAGTGAACAAGATAACAAATACAAAACATGTTAGTATCAAACATTAAAGTCCATGTTGAGTTTATACTATACTTATTCTTATATCATTAATGTAACATTTTCACCTTGACATAATAAACTTAGCTAAATATAATGAAAGAGAGAAACATAAATAAATAAGATAAGAATATAAATAAGATATAAGTTAACTAAGTAAAGGAAAGGAAATGAAAAGCATAAACACGAGATTAATATAAACAAAACTTAAGCATTACAAAAATATAAAGAGAGAGAGAGAGCAAGAACATGATCTTGATCTGAAAACCAAGATGGTTAAATGCATGACAAATGCCTTTTTTTATAGGCCAAAATTCAGAACTATTGATTTGATGATTAATTGTTGAGTGGGTGACCACATCTTGACTTGGTGAAAATCCTTATCTTCTTGTTTGAACAAAATGTCATTTCTAACATCAAAATTTGAACAAATAGTCTTCATGAAAGTTCTGGAAAATTATCTCAGCTTTCCAACACAATAAGAATCGGTGAATTTGGACTTCTAGAACTCGAGATATGGGCTGAACACTGAATAGTGTCTGGGCTGCAGGACAGATTCCGACTTTTTTGTTATTGCTACCATTTGAACTCGAAAATAACATTTTTAAATCTTGGACTCTCATGAAAGTTTTAGGCCTATGTCTTAGCTTTCCATACATATAAACCATACCTAAATCCAAGTTCTAAAACTCCAGTTATGATCCAATAACCAAATGGTGTTCTAGTTTGGACTAAACCAACATCTCTTTTCTAAACTTAGCCCTCTCTTTGTCTTCTCAATTTCAGTAGTTAAACTCATCAATCAATCCTTTGATTTATGTGATAGGCCTGCATTTAAAATGAACATTTACCATAAATTAAAGGTATCTTATATAATCAGACTTGTTATTATAAAACATGCTCTAGTTAAGGAGTTATTGATACTTCAAGTGCAAAATGATGATATAAAACCTTGATAAAAATGCACTTTTAAGTACTAATCAGTGTATAAGATCTAGATTAATTCTGATGGGTCTATTGAGCAATACAAAGCTAGGTTGGTTGCAAAAGGATACTCTCAACAATATGGTATGGATTATGAGGAGACATTTGCCGTTGTTGCAAAAATGACTACTATTCGTACTCTAATTGTCATAGCTTTGGTTTATCAGTGGCATATCTCTCAACTTGATGCTAAAATGCCTTTTTAAATGGAGATCTTCAAGAAGAAGTTTATATGATGCCTTCTCATGGTGTTTCACATAACTATAAGTATGTTTATAAGCTCAAGAAAGCGTTATATGGTCTCAAACAAGCACATTGTGCTTGGTTTGAGAAATTTTCTGTTGTGATTTTGTCTCTTAGATTTGTTTCTAGTGGTCATGATTTTGATCTTTTTATTAAGTGCACTGATGCAGGTCGTATCATTATGTCATTATATGTTGATGACATAATTATTACTAGTGATGACATTGATAGTATCTCAGTTTGAAGACAGAGTTAGCTACACAGTTTGAAATGAAAGATTTGGGTTATCTTCGATATTTCCAGGGTATTGAGGTAACTTACTCACCCAGAGGTTATCTTCTTTCTTAGTCAAAATATGTTGCAGATATTCTTGAGCGGGCTAGACTTACTGATAACAAGACTGTAGATACTCCCATTGAAGTTAACGCAAGATATTTTTCTTTTGATGGTTTACCTTTGACAGATCCTACTTTATACCGTATTATTATTGGGAGCTTGATATATCTCACCATTACTCGTCTAGATATTGCTTATATTGTTCATGTTATTAGTTAGTTTGTTATTTTCTCCTACCACTATTCACTAGGCAGCTATTCTTTATATTTTGTGATATCTTCGGGGTATAGTCTTTTACTTCCATCCACCTCTTTCTTGGAGCTGCGTGCATACTTTGATGCTGACCATAACAGTGATTCCACAGACTACAAGTCTGTTACTGGTTTCTGTATCTTTTTAGGTGATTCTTTTATTTCATGGAAGAACAAGAAACAATTTATTGTTTCTCAATCCTCAATCTAAGTAGAATATCGTGCTATAACATCTACTATAAAAAAGATTGTTTGGTTACGTTGGTTACTTGCAGATATGAGAGTTTTACTTTTTCATCCTACTCCTATGTATTGTGACAACCAGAGTTCTATTCAGATTGCTCATAACTTGTTTTTTCATGAACGAATTAAGTACATTGAGATCGATTATCATCTTACTCGTCATCATCTCAAACATGACACCATTACTTTGCTTTTTGTTTCTTCTTCCTTGTAGATTGCAGATTTCTTTACCAAGTCACATTTCATTTCTCGTTTTCATTTTCTAGTTGACAAACTCTCGATGCTTGTAGCTGCCGCATCGTGAGTTTGAAGGGAGATGTTAAATAATACATTTATTTAGCTTTATTTATTAAGAGTAGTGTCGCACCCGACATTGCGGCGGCCCTAAAAATAAACTCGATTTATGGAAAAAGAATAGATTTCTGGCATCTTGTTCTTTTAGGGGAAAAAAGTCTTGTTTAAAGAGTCGCCACCTAATATTATGGTTACTAGGAACCCTAACTAGTCAACAGAGATTCTATGGTACGGGATTGGTTACGTAAAAGGGAAGATATTATCATCCCTTAAACGTTCTGCCTGAGGCAGACTGCATTACTGATTTTGTCTTAAATTGCTAAATATTTATTGGTTTATGCTCTGATGGTTTACTTGTAATATTCCTGACTCTGGCGCCAGTGAATATTCGAGCTTGAATAATTCCAACTCTGGCGTTGGTAAAAATTCGTAGCTATGAAAAAAATTAGATTAATATTTTTTATTCCATACTCTAGCGCTAATGAATAAATAAATAAAAATAAATTTATTTTTATGTATGCACATATTTTTTTTTATTTTTCTAGCTAAATAAAATAAAATACAACGAATAAAAATAATATAAATTTAAACCGGTATTTTTATTCCTGACTTTGGCGTCAGTGAATAAACCAATAAATTTACATTATTTTTATTCATGCATACACATTTTTTATTTTCAATTTTTTCAATTTTTCTGTTTTTTTATTTTTTTGGGCTGGGCCCAACTCAGCCCACATGGGCTGGGCTTGACCCAGCCAGCCCGGCCCGGTCACTGGCCCAAGCCAGTGACCCGGTTGGGCCAAGTCAGCAAGAAGCATGCGTGGATTGGCTCCACGCGTGCATCATGCACAGTGCGAAGGTAATTAATTTACCTTCGCACCGTGCAACATCACATTCAAAATGAATGTACAAAAACGAAAGCAAAATGGCTTACCTGTTCTTTAGAGATGGTGGGGATGGTGGCAGCGCGGTGCCCTTCGTCTGCTCACAGCCTTCCCTCCTGCTTTCCTTTGCTTCTGTGCCCACTGTTCCTTTTCTCTTTTTGTTTTTCCCTGCTTTCTCAGTCCTTGTGATGAAGCACTGAGGATGGTGCTGGCTTGTCCTTTCAAATTTGGGTCTGGGTTTTGTGTTGTGTTTGTGTTGATGTTCGTTTATTCCTCATTCATTATACCCTCTCTCTCTGGTTTTTTTCCTGCTCGCCCCTCTCTGTTGTTTTTCTGTTTCTTTCTTCTCCGGTCCTCTGTGTCTTTTTTCTCTCCGCCCCCTAGTTTTTTCGTGTCTCTCTCAGCCCCTCGGTTCTGTGATTCCTTCCCCCCTTGCGCTCTCTCATCTTCTCTGGCTTTATAGCCAGAGAATGCCAAACATCTCTACAATTGAAACGGCTTCAAAGCCATTACTGCAGAAACCGTTCCTGTGGAAGGAGACGAAGAAGGCGATGCTGATTTCTAGAAACGGCGCCGTTTGTGTGATGGGAATGGCCATTTACAATCTAGTCACTGAAGTTCTGAAATCGTGTAATCAAGCGCCTGGGTAAATTGTAATTGGACCCCTGTATTTCGGCGCTTTTTACAAGCTAATCTTTGGACTTTAATCTATTGCAATTTTGCCCCCAATTAACCTCAAACTTTGCTATTTCTTCAAGTAAGCCCCTGATTTTATTAATTTAATTAAATCCAAGTCCAATTAAGTCTCAAAACTTATCAATTATTCAACTAAACCTTTGATTGGATTAATTAGATTAATTCCAAAGTTTAATTAAACCTCAAAACTTCCAATCATGTTGCCCTTAACCCAAATTTTAATTCATTCTTCATTTATTTCATTTTACTTGTTTTTCATCATTATTATTTTTTCATCATCATTTTTTTTATCATTTTCAGTAAATAAAATAATAATAATAATAACTAAAATAAAAGGTTCAAAAATTGGGTTATGACAAGTAGAATAATATTTTCATTTCAACCTATATATAATCCTTTTGTATTTAGGTTAACACAAGTACTTCAGAATAAACATATTAATGAAAATTCTAGCATTCTTCTGTCTTATATTTACATTTCTTTTATGTGAATTTGAATTACTTTAATAATATACATTTTATATATCTATATTTATCACCTGTTATATAATTAAAATTATTGAGACAATTCACTTTTCATTGAGTTTTTTAAACACAATAAATATTTATCTTACTTTTTTGGTATTGATAATTAAATATTATTTTATAATTTAAACGAGACTAAATTCTATTTATTATCATATGGTGTAATTTTAGTTAATGTTGAAAATTTTGGTTGAGTTGTTTTAACATTTTATTCTTTTATTTCATTCTTTAATGTCTAAACCCAAGAAAAATAAATAAAAATAATTCCTTCTTCATTTAAATGGTGCCTCGTGCCCTGAAATCAAGTTGGTTCGCTTTACTTTCAGGTCCGTAGTTTATAATTTAAACACACGTAGTTAATATAATTTGAACAGACAAATAAGCTCTACTTGTTCCTCGTAATCATAAGCTCTCTCTCGTGTCACAGTCCTGTCCTGCTGCCTGAGTCCACTCCTCTCTTTCTTTCTATAAATGCGCAAAAGCAGCAAGAACCATCACAACCAAGAACAGCTCCTCTTCGATCTCTTTCTTTAACACTCTCCATGACACACAAGAAAAACCCTCAAAACATGCGGGGTTTATGGCCCCCTTTCTTCATCACTATACTACTACTACTACTACTACTACTACTATTCATGTCTGTGTCGGTGGTTTACTGCGCTAGTCTTCTCCAACTGGAGAGGGCTTTTCCTTTAAACAACCACGGTCTTGAACTCTCCCAACTTAGAGCTCGAGACCGACTCAGACATGCCCGTCTTTTACAAGGCTTTGTTGGTGGCGTTGTCGACTTCTCTGTTCAAGGTTCCCCCGATCCTTACCTCGTCGGGTAATTTTTTCAGCATCCCCTCTTTCCTAATTTTAAGGTTTCTTTATATGGTTTATTTGCGTTATTTAAGGTAAAAAGTTTAATTTCAGTCATGGGTTTTGTTTAAAATTGGTAATTTGTATTTATGGCACATGATTTTCTGCATTTCTTGCTCACATGCACACACTTAAAAAGAACTTGCGGTGGGTATTGCTTGCTTGTTATTCTTTCTAAAAGAGGAAGGAAAGGAAAAGAAAGGATATGGGATTTTTGTGCATGTTTTGTTTTAATTATATTAACTGAAGATTGATTCTTTGCCTTTGTTTGTAACCAAAAAATTATTTTTTTTTTGTTATTTATGTTGTATGCTTAGATGATTATTATTATTATTGACTAATTTTTCTGTTCTTTCTTTTTGGGTTTCCATTGCAATCAGGGTCACCGGAGCTTCAGAGCCCTTGTAATATATCTGTCTTGGTTCTCTTCAGTTTTTTTTTTGGCGCTCTTCCACATTCTCTTTAGGATGGGATTTGATAACTAGTCATTTTTTAGTACTTGATGATTATAGGTGTTGATATGGTTTAATTCTTTTCTTTGTGTTTAGGCTTTATTTTACAAAAGTGAAATTGGGCTCTCCTCCTAGAGAATTCAATGTGCAGATTGATACCGGAAGTGATGTCTTGTGGGTCTGCTGCAATTCCTGCAATAATTGCCCACGTACCAGTGGCCTTGGAGTAAATCCTCTTTCTTTACCTTGTCACGGGTCTTTCTATACATATGCAGAATTGGAAAAAATAAGCCTCAACTTCCCCGTGGTACTTTGTTTGCGTTAATGCAGATTCAGCTCAATTTCTTTGATTCCAGCAGCTCTTCAACTGCAGGACAGGTCCACTGTTCAGACCCAATCTGTACTTCAGCAGTTCAAACCACAGTAACTCAATGCTATCCTCAGACTAATCAATGCAGTTACACATTCCAATATGAAGATGGAAGTGGGACATCAGGCTATTATGTGTCTGATACACTTTATTTTGAGGCTATTTTGGGGGAGTCATTAGTCGTTAACTCTTCAGCTCTTATCGTCTTTGGGTAGGTTTTCTAAATTGTACTGTTGAATAAGTATGGGCGTGTTCAGATTTTTAAGATTGACAATGATTATTTTTTTAGAGAGAAGGGATAGGTACAAGACTAAAAAAATGAAGCTTAATATTTTGCTTAATTGTTGTTGTCAAAGATGTAATATGCAGTCAGTGAATCCACACAAGAGTATGGTGTTTTGCTGCACAATGACTACATGACAAATCATTCACTACCTGGTGCTACGTGATCATAACCAGTTCACTAATGGCATGACCTTCTTATGGTAACCATTCTTATGCTTTCACAGCAAGGGGCATATTCACCCAAAATACACAGCTATTACTGTAAAATAGTATTGTTGTTGCTGGATTATTTGAATGATTTATTGCCATTTCATTCCTGTGGAGTTAACCAGCAAACTTAATTGATGCCAAGGAATAAAGGACTGAGTCCCCCTTATGACAAAATATGAGTTGTGTGCTTCCTTTGCCCTTCATCTATCTCATACTCCCCTATTTGAATAAGTTTCTTTTGTTCCAAGATTGATCTGCCTTTTTTGTATGTTTCTTATTTCGCTAGATGGTGGTGTTGAAAACAGGTGCAGTACCTACCAGTCTGGGGACTTGACTATGACCGATAAAGCAGTTGATGGGATTTTTGGATTTGGGCAGGGGGAACTCTCTGTTATATCACAATTATCAACCCACGGGATAACACCCAGAGTGTTCTCCCATTGCTTGAAAGGAGAGGGCACTGGAGGTGGTATACTGGTTCTTGGTGAGATTCTGGAGCCAGGCATGGTTTATAGTCCACTTGTCCCATCACAGTATGTCATTTTTTCCTTGGAAACCTTTTCTTTCCCCAACAACCCAACTTCCTTAGATTGTTATCCTTGCTTTGTATAAGCAGCAGCAACTGAAATTTTATTGCCTGAGAAATATCAAGGCAATGGGACAAGCTTTGATATTGCACACGGATTTTTAAAAGAAATTTTTTTTTCTAGCATCTTATTGGTCAGTGATAAGACATTTTCTTCTGCAGCAGTCACTTGTACATTACTTTTACCTTTAGCTAGGATACAATATATTACTGGTGTTTAGGAGTAGACAAGCACCTCACAGGTTTTGTTCAGTTGGTTTTGTATTTGGAATAACCTTTTAGAATAGTACCAAGCCAGATTTGCTTTTAGGATTTCTCATATTTTGCAGGAATCTTTCTAGATATTTAAAGTGGTCACAGAAATTGGATATTTTCAATGTGAACAAGTCCAGTGAAAGAAATGAGACTTTAACTGCTTAAGAACCTTTCAAAAACTCAAAGAGTTGTTACATTTTATCACCAAATCTGCTTACTATCACACATCTTTCTCTTGTGAATGTTATTGCTCTGTTGCACAACCATTTGTTTTTTTTTTACTTTTTGCATTCCTCATGCAAGCGTATTGCTATCTGGCATCTTTAGTTTGATTTTGAACAACACTAATTTGCTGTGATTTCCTATTCAAAAATTGTAGGCCTCATTATAATTTAAATCTACAAAGCATTGCTGTTAATGGGAAATTGTTACCAATTGATCCATCAGTGTTTGCAACATCGAATAGCCAAGGAACAATTGTTGACTCTGGAACAACTTTGGCGTACCTTGTGGCAGAAGCTTATGATCCTTTTGTTAGTGCTGTGAGTAATTTTACCATCTATACATGCAAAGGTCCCTGTTATAATAAACGATGTTTGCAGCTGAGAGAAATGAGCTTTAATGTATTATTTTTGACAATCTTAAGCTATTCTAACACTATTTTTTTTCCATTTAAAATATTAGGAATCCTTCAATATGATTGACATTTTGATAACTAATTTATACAGAACCTTGTTGCATGGTTTCAAGATGAAATATTTTATGAGAAAGCAACTCATTAAGATATTATATAGGGTTTCATTCTTTTTCTCTTTGTGTTGCATGAGGCAACTTGTTAAGATATTTTGTAGGGACTTGTTCTTGTTCTCTGGTGTCAGCCAAACATTTCTCTACAGTAACTATATCTTCTTAGTCATTCATATTTCTGCAACCCTTATCTCACAAATACAAAGTGGACAATTAAAGTAAAAATCAGAGAATGTAAGAAAGTTTGTTTTATCCACATGCAATCTCTTATATTAGCAAGCTTTTTCCTTAAAAAAATCGAAAATAATTATTTTGAGTTCTCCCAGTAAGGTGATCTTAAAGAGCTGGTTTTGAGCCTTTTAATAGTGAGATAATAATGGTAGTGAAGTTATTGAACTGGAATGTAACAAAGTATTGAATTAGCATGATTTAAACAATCACAACTAAATTTACTTTCAGCATGCTTAAGTTCATTTGATTGGTGAATGTCCAGGTGAATGTCATTGTCTCGCCATCTGTTACACCTATAATATCTGAAGGAAACCAGTGTTATCTTGTCTCAACCAGGTTCATTCTTCTATTTTATTTCCAAATGATGTTTTTGCTGTTATGTTACACCCCAAAAGTTTTCTTTCTAGCTTTTACTTTCCCTTTTTTCTTCCTCAATAACTTAATTGGTGTTTTTTTTTTCGTTCTATGCAGTGTATCTCAGATATTTCCCCCGGCCAGTTTTAACTTTGCTGGGGGTGCATCTATGGTGTTAAAACCTGAAGACTACCTTATACCTTTTGGTCCCAGTGTAATTTGCTGCTCTTCACTTTTGCTAACTTATTCATTTTCCCATCAGTATTGAACTGAACATGTTTAATCAGAATATATCTGCCATTTTCACTGAATGAATTGTAACATGGACCACCTCTCTCTCTTTTCTGTAGCAGGGTGGTTCTGCAATGTGGTGCATTGGTTTTCAGAAAGTTCAAGGAGTAACTATCTTAGGAGGTTGAACATTAAACTTTTACTTCTTTTACTGACATGAGTATATCTTGGGAGAGGCTTAACCTTTTTTCCTTACCATCAACTGGTCATAATGTCAGTACTGGGGGGTGGGTAAGTTATGAAGTAGGTGGGGACTTCAATAAAAGATGCACAACTTTATGGGGGGCAACATAAGTTTTCTTAAAAATAAAAAATAAAAATATTGTGCAAAGTTGAAAAATATTGGGGGTCTCTGTCTGCTGGCCCTGGATATTGTCTCAAGTGCACCATTGGTGACCCTTTTTACTCCTGCTTTTGGTGCTTGTCATTTGTTTCATCATTATTTTTTCGAAATACATTTTACAATGACATGACTGGATGACTGCTTTCTGGGCTGGGATTGTGCCAAATTCTGCTCTTTTGTAATGAACCTCATTGACTTACAAATCTTGTGTCACTGAACCAACTAACTCGTGGGTGTTTCAATGCCTTTATGCACACCTCTTACCTTTTAAAACATGTGAGTTAAACTATCCTGTTGATTGCATTGGCTTTGCAGATCTTGTTCTGAAAGATAAGATTTTTGTATATGATTTAGTACGACAACGGATTGGTTGGGCTAACTATGACTGTAAGTTCAAAAAACTATGATGATTCAGTGAACTCCTTTTCTGTTTGCCTTGCACACATGGAAAATAACCCCATACATTTCAATTCTTTCTGTCAGGCTCCTTATCTGTAAATGTTTCTGTAACTTCTAGTAAGGACTTCATCAATGCAGGACAGCTGAGTGTGAGCAGCTCATCAAGGGACATCATGCTCTTTGAGCTGCTGCCTCTGACCGTTATGGTTCTCACAATGCACATATTATTGTTGGAGTTCAAATTTTTGTGATCTAAACCTCAAATTTAAGTTAATTCTTTGCTCAGTCTTCAGTGTGCGTTGGCTTGGCTGGTTTTTATTTATGGTGACCGGAAAGCCTTGTGCTGTTTATTTGGATTGCAGAGGTAGCTGTTTCTTGTTACATAGTACTTCTCATGTTCTGGTGATTGGAGCTTCTTCTATTCTTCTGATGGTAAACTCTATTTTCTTGTAAAGGATCCTCCATATTCAGCAGTGCAAGAATTGTAAATTATCTCCACATTGGATTAGGTGTTGTCATTGTAATTGTTGCCATTGAAACTAGAATACACAACCTTTTATTTTTGGTTTTACATGTCTTTTCTTTCCTTTTTCTTTTGTGAAAAATTAACTGTAGTTAGTTGCTGTTTTTTGAGATGGTTAAAGATACTAAAGTCGATTATCTTATTTTTTAAAATTTTCAATTCCTTTTATAGCAATGCTGGTAGTAATGTTCACATTTGGGAACTTTTCCTCTGGGTCAGAAAATGTATGCTTGCATTGAAATATTTAATTTTTTGTTTTACAACTTAGGGATTTTTTATTAAATAAAAAAACCCTTGAAACGAAAATTTTATAATTTATTTCCAGAAGAGATCTTTACTGGTAATTCAATAGAAGAGGAAGAGCTGAAGAAACTATTGTTCCAGTGAGGGTGAAGAGAATTTGTGATGAAAATATTTGATCAGTGTGGATTTTTTTTT
>Ga0325414_1004373_pt1 | contig 14779 bp, 6 predicted proteins | sample PopdelMetagenome_8_FD_206183 | JGI IMG/M metagenome (GOLD analysis project Ga0325414, IMG submission 206183) | Populus deltoides microbial communities from Bellville, Georgia, United States - Leaf-PdKOR-R3 | ecosystem: Host-associated > Plants > Phyllosphere > Phylloplane/Leaf | place: USA...
TTTTTTTTTTTTTATTTTTTGTTTTTTTTTATATATATATATATATATATATATATATATATATATATATATGACTGTCCCCTTGCAAGGTATTTATATGCATGCCTAGATGTTTGAAATTTGTTCATAACTTATTGGTTAATGACTGGAATGATTAGTAACATTAATCCATGTCTTAGCTCATGCATATTTTGTAATTTTGATCCAAGTCACAACTAGAAAATTAATTATCACCGACGGAATATTTTATCGGTGTTTAAGCTGTATTTTTAATAGCATAAAAGTATTATAGATAAATTTGTCGATGAAAACTTTTTGTCAAAAAAATTCTCATTAGAGATTTCAAGTCTGTTGGTAATTCAGTCGGTAAAGTAACTTACTGAAAGAAACACCGTAAAATATTCACGCAAAAAAAATTTGCTAACAACTTTTTTGTCGGTCAATCCATTGGTAAATATTACCAACAAATTAACGACGAACTAATAGTTAGTAATTGATTGTGCATCGCTAATGGATTCTTTGATAGAATTGTTGACATACAAATTATGTCAATGAATCCATCAATGATATCAAAACAATTCACAATGTTTTGTAGTTCTTCAAGAAAAATAGGCCTATATTACTGACAAAATCACCAGTAGAACTTTTATGTTCGTATGTGATTCCACCAATATTTCAGTAATTTGTTTTTTCTTTTTAAATACATACTTATTTGGATCAAATAATTTAACATTAAATAACTAGATTAAATCAAAGAACACATTTAATATTATTAATTTAACTATAAAATCAATTATAAATATCTTAATACATTTGAAAAATGTTGGAGCTGCAGGTGGAGGGAGAGGAAAATTCCTTGGAGGTCCATGAGTGAGAGGATAATAAGTTGACATGTAAGTCATCATTTGTTGTCATTACTTTCTACTTCATTTTTTATATTGCGCCTCCATTTCGACCCTCAAATTGACCTTCGCATGAGCGATTTCTTCTTGAATCAACTCATGAATGGCTGCCTTAGGTTGGATTGTGGGATGCCTATAATTGAAACACTATAACATAACCTCATATCTCAAACCGTAGTAATAGAGGTATTATAAACCTGATTCCTAACGGGTCTATTGATTGCTCCAGCCTTCAACCACACTCTGAATCGTATTCCAAATGGATTAAAGGGTCTTCATTGTATTTGGCATGTATGTCAATGTTATATGTATCCTTCATTAAAAAAAAAAAAGAAAAAGCTAAATATGTTGACAAAAAATCATTAGTCCAAAAAATATTCAAAAGGTTTCCAAGTTTACTTTTAACAAATTCCTTAGCTTGGCTGCCACGAATCATTACACTCTTTTTTATCTATCTTTTTTTTGTATATGCATTTCCACATATAACTCCACAAAGTTAGCTCGTGCCCAAGTCATATAGCTTGCAAAATAAATCGTTAGTTAAACATTGCCACAAATAATCACTAATTTTTGAAGAAAAATACTTAAAAATAAAATAAAATCTTACCAAACATTTTGCATGGTTAATGAAATGAAATGATCCACAAGTATGCTTGCTTATGGAACTCATTGTTAAACATTGTCACAAACAAAGTCTAAGCATGTTATTACACACAATACTTCCACATAAGAATGAGTATGCAATATTTGACAGATTTATTCAACATCATTCCAATAAAATCACTCACATATATATATATATATATATATATATATATATATATATATATATATATATATATATATTAAATTCATCACATCACAAGACAAATTAAAATCATCAAATAAGCATGATATTTATTCATTCATGAATATTATCCAATCCAAACCATAATATAAAACACAATAAAAATCAATAATAAAACAATATTAAGTAATACTCTAAAAGGCATGGGAAAGCACTGTAGCTTTCCCACGCTTTCTATACATCAATAATTGAAAGATTTTTTTTTTGTTTTTAAATTTTTTTTTCCCTGTTTTAATTTTTTTGTTTTTTTATGTTTTTATGGGTTTTTTTTTGTTTTTTTTATGTTTTTTTCTTTTAATGATTTTTTTTAAATTTAGTTTGTTAATGTGAAAAAAAAATTTATTTAGTTATCTGACTTTCATGACACAGATCTCGGATGTAATGGGTTAACCTGATTTGACGAGTTAACCTGGAATTTTTGTTTTTGCTTTTTTCCTTTTTGATCAATTTTTTTCGTTTAGTTTAGTTTGTTAATTTTTTTTCGTTTAACCCGTCGATTTTTTTTATTTAGTTATCAAACTTTCATGACGAGAATTCCGGGTTTGACGGGTTAACTCAATTGATTCAGATTTTTTTTCTTTTTCCTCATTACTAACATGCTTGTGTTTTTTGTTTGTTTTTTTTGTTTTTAATCAAATTTTTTCGTTTAATTTAGGTTGTTAATATTCAATTGTTTTCTATGTAGTTATCAAACTTTCATAACACGAATCCCGGGTTTGACAGGTAACCTGGTTTGACGGGTTAGCTCAGTTAATTCTGGGTTAACCCGTCAATTTTTTTCCTATTTAATTATCAAACTTTCACGACACGAATTCAAGGTTTGACGAGTTAACCTGGTTTCAAGGGTTAACCCAGTTAATTCAGATTTTTTTATTTTTTTTCATTAATTTTTTTTCTAATTAATTTATTTAATTATCACATTTTTATGACACGACATTGCAGCCAGACCCGCATTCAAGACTATTGGGTTTGGTATTGCAGCTAAACCTACTGGGTCATGCAAGTTTAATGTTATTATTAATATTATAAATATTATTTTTGGGTTAGACGTTACAGCCAAACCCAAGATTTTTTGATATAGTTTTGCAAAAAAAACTTAATATTTTTAGATTTTAGTTTTTTTTAGTATTTTTTATATAAAAAAATTAATCAGCAATATCACATGAGTTATGTAACTAGTAACTATTTAAGCGAGAGGTTTGAGATTCGAAATAGTGGCAAAACATTGTTGGAATGAAGAAAATTAGTGTTGACACTTGATAGCCATGCTTCAAGAGTGAGTTGTCACATTCAGCGCATTTTTGCACGCTCCACTAATGTTTGATTAGCGTGTGGATGGATCCAAAGAGTGCGCTCAAATGTCCTACTTCAAGATGTGGTGGTGGTGGAGGCCACCTCCCGCCGGTATGGGAGATATATATAACACCAGAAATATATGGTGGTGGTTTTTCTCTCTACCAATTCATTTTGTAACTTTCAAATCTGATCACAATGAGGTTGTTAGGTTATAAGGATTATATAGTTGTGTGTTGCTCTTCGAGAGAAGAAGAATGGCAATGGTATTGCATGGTTTAAAGGTCGGAGGAGAGAGAAGTTGAAGAGATAAGCTCTTAGGGTTGTTTCCTTTCTCTCTTTTTAATTGACGATGATGTTATCACCCTAGGTGTTTATAATTTCATCCAATGATGAAAAATCAGAAAAATAGAGTACAAGTAAGAGCAATTCAGACTTCACTGTTTTTTGTATTAGAAAGACGAGTGGAATTTAATTTCACCGAGGGATTCTACAGGAAAAAATATAAGTTATTTCTTGTAAAGCATCGAAACCTTAATCTTTAATATTAACTTAATCTTAATTTCGTGCTTTACAATGGGTGACCAAGTAACATAATCTCATATTTCTCCAAAATGATCAAGGCAATGTGATAGGAGTAATGGCGATGTCGATCAAACAAATAAGATCAATTACCCCGTCCCCAGCTGCTTCCCTCTCCAAGAAACCCCATTACTCTCAAGTATGAAGTATGGTTAATAGATCATGCTTATGAAGTATGGTTCCATTTCCAGGAGAAAGAGAACTCAACCACTAGGAGAGCGTAGTGCTGGCTCCGTGTTTAGAAATCCATCTGAATTGGGAGTTGTAGCAGCTGAGTTGATTGAGAAAGCTGGATTGAAAGGTTTCAGAGAAGATGGAGCTATGACTTCTAACATCCACGCCAACTTCTTCATAAATGCTGGTGGTTCAACTTCCCAAGACATGCTTGACCACATTGCTTTGGCTAAGGAGAAGGTAGATCAAAAGTTTGGAGTTCAACTAAGGGAAGAAATAATACCATATTCTGATGGCTTGATTACCAACAGAAGCAAATACCAACCATGTAATCTTTGATGATAAAAGACAACGAAAGTTTTGCAAAAAGAGAGTTAATAAAAGGCTGATATGTTTTGAAGTATTTTTTTCACGTTGGAAAATCCAATTTTTGTCAACCTCTTATAGATTGATTTGATTGTTTCAGCACAAGTCAATAATGAATTACATGTCATGCGTGGTAGTTCCAGAACCTTTGGTTAGTGCTTTAGTGATGAAATGAGTGGCGATTCCAATCGGACAAAAGAGCAGGCAAAGAGAAACCGAATGTCGAGTCTCAACTTCATTTTCTAGTCCATCATTAAATACCTGCCTGGATAATCGGCAGAAGTGTTAGAACTGCAAGAGATAAAAAGTGGATAGAGAGGGGAAATGAGCAGACCTTGCAGCAAAGAGGTCTACAGCTAACAAATGAATCCATGCTGAAGCTAATGTCATCTCATTGGAGAACATCTTCGCTATACCAGGCAGCTGTATACGGAAACCAGATAGAAGTTCTTGTTTACTTTTCCCAGTAAACAGGCATCTGCTTCAAAAATTTAAGTGAAAAAAGAAAAGGGATATTACATTCTTACCTCTGGTAACCAGTATTGACTCGCAAACATTAGACGCATCGTGTCAGGTGTCCAAGAGAGGTATAATAGAAATGCATACAGAAGTCCAAGCACAATATATGGAATGCTACTTTCCATAGACTTTCTAGTCTGCATTTTGCTCAAATTTAAGCAGTTATGTTGATTGTTAGAAAATAAGGCGTGATCAATGAGCTTCCAAGGAAAATCACATGAAAACAGAACTATAGAAGTTAAAGGCCAACATGGGATTTTGTAACACTGGAGAAAGAAATAAAAATCTAGACTTGATTATTATCTTGAAGTGCTAGTTGTAAACACAGAGAGAGAGAGAGAGGGAGGGAGATTCTAACCAAGAGCATCTTGACTGGTAGTGGACAATATTCGTAAGTGTACATAATTAAAAAATGAGGACACCTAACAACTTAAAACCAAAGTCCAAAAGAGTATAAATGTAGCTACAAGCCTACAACTAAGTAAACTATTAAGATTTCTGTTCAAAATCAGCAAAATTCAGGAAGTTGAATATTCATACATGAAGAACGGACACTATGTCACTTGAAAGATGAAAAAAAGGAGAGAATACATATGAAGTCCTTAAAAGGTACAGAAAGCATACCACTTCAGCTTTAGGAGCTACAACCATGAGCGTGTAAAATGGGAGAACAGCTGCTGTTCCCAAAGTAAAAACACTGCTCGCAATCTGAGAACTTGTCAACCCTGTAATATAAAGCAATAAAACAATAAGGAATAACATCCTCAAGATACATACTTAAAGTTAGTAGATGAATTTGAAAGGAAGAAGTCCTGGACTCTTATCAGTAACAAATAATAGCATAGAACGAAACCAGCTTGTTCCATACTAGTCTTTACTTGTTTATAATACAGAAAACCTGTTTTGTCCATGTGTCACGCAGAAAAGATCCAAGAGGGGACAACAAAAGTGTTCCTGCCTGACCATAAGTCCCTGTTGGTATCCATGAAAGAGCATGAACCAATAAAGTCCCTGGTTTCCGAGGCTCTGATAGCAGGTAATTCTAGAGGAGATAAAGTAAAGGCATAATAAGTCAGACATCCAGAATTGGGATGCTCTATAAGTTGACTCTGACGAACCAGATCACCCATCGACAGCTAATAAATGGATACTAAATAATTCAAACCAAGTAATCGACCTCAAGCATCTCAAAGCAGCACCTGCTCCAAGCATCTGACCCCCATAGCCAGAGAAATATTTTCATAGAAAACAGCAGGGGGTCTAGCTAAAATTGGGTTACATTCTAGAAATGAGCAGGACCTGCCTATCAGTACAACAATGTATAAAGCAGAATCCAAATAAAAATAAAAAATGGAAGAAAAGAAATGCTTGATACTTCTCATGAAATATAAACATCATAAATGATGAATAAAGCTGACAGTTGGAAAAAAGAAGAATTACATGATGCATTTACTCCTGAGCTTTTTCGATAGACAAGGAAATTTGTTAGTTTTGGATGAACGATAATTCTTGAACCTCCAAGAAAATTCCAGTCTCTGTGTAAGTCAGCTCCCACTCTTGCAACCCGTTGGCCAAAAAGTTCGATGCTGTTACTTCTGAGTGAAGAAAACAACTTTCGATCTTTCCCAACAATGTGATGAGATCTTATAGTCAGCCCTGAGCAATCATTCTGATAAGAGATAAAAAAAACCTTAAGAAAAGCCCTCAAGCTCATGAATATAAACTGAGTGATTCACTTCTGTGGTGCCCTCTAGAGACAAGTCAAACTCAAATTCAGCACATAAAACACTTCAATTGGAAAGACAACAGTTTCATAGAACTGGAACCCATTTAATCTAGTCAAGACATATAGAATACATAATAGATCATACTGTGATATAACATCGTAACAGAACAATAAGCTCGGTGCATGTGAACAATAGAGAGAGGTAACACAATACATTGCTGTGAACTTAGCAACAGCAATTCAAGTGAAAGAAATGCTAAGAAAATCAACTGTGTAACGAGGGATGAAATTAGAAAAGAAAATAACCACATATAGGTGAAGTGTGAACATAGAAACTGCAGCAATGCAACATCTTATCTCTGAGACAAATCCTCACTACATTACTGAATCATCATAAGCTTCAGCTAGTGGAACGACCCCAATTGCCCAAACATAACTCAATTTATGTTGACGCTTATTTCGAGTAGACAATAACAGTTAGACAAATATAGGCTGTCACTGATTTACTTCATATATTTACAACACAAAGGTAAACTCTCATAAAGGCAACCCCAAAATATAATCCCTCTAATATCAAATGGGTGGAAAAGGCATCTTTGATTTGCAGAAATTCAACAGATATATAAAAAGTCTATATTAACTTAATTGAAGGTAGCCCAACTTCCCATTTCCAATCAAAGAGAAATTCATCCAAAACCACTTAAATCGGCCAGTTTTTCTTGAAAAGCAGTAACATCAAGAATTCCCAAAACTGCATAAACACAGCTAAAAGATCCCCAAGCAAACACTTGCAATTCAATTCGATTATCGTTATACTACACAAAACACCTGAACTCATCCATTCATTTATTCAAAAGATAACAAAGACACACTCAGAAGAGAAAAACAAATAGTCCATAACATTGAAAAAAGCAAAAAGATCATACCTTGAGTGAGAATTGAGGATAGCGAAAGCAGGAAGAGAAGGCCATGACTGAAGCAAAACAAAAACATGCACCAACAATAATGGTCTCTTCATTCGATTATCACTATCTACTATAATAATGCAAGTTACCAAAAGAAAGGGGTCGGTGAACTCCCACTAGAGAGAAAATGGGGGTGTAACGGGCAAGTGGGCAGCCCAAGAAAGGAAAGAAAGTTAAGGTGTCCAGTGCGCGCACTCAAAGAACACTCAGTATGTTGGACTGATAATGCTTCGAGATTGTGAAAATTTGACAGTTGCGCATGTGCTTCATGGTCGACTATGAATTTTAATACGTTATACATTTATTACACGCATCATTTACAGGCCGTACATGTAGTAAATACATGATTCATAGATTGTGCAAATACTATACGCATACAAGGTTGAGACGGTCCCACTTTGAGTTACATTGTTTGTTGCTTTGTGGGCTGTTTCTGAACTGGATAGATAGAGTTTTGTTTTGGGTTCTTCTCTCTATGTTCTTGGGTTAGATAGATGTACGTGATCGCGGATGTATGCTATGAGGTAGAATTAGGGTGTTTGTCGTAACTTTTGTTTTTATATGTTTTTCAAAAATATTAAATTATTTTTTAAATATTTTTTAATGGTTTTGTTGTACCAACATCAAAAATAAAAATAATTCATAAAAAAATTAATTTTAATATATTTTCTAGTGAAAATTATATTAAAAAGTATTTTGTACCATAATCTCAAACACTCAAAATATTAATATTGGTTTGATATTGTGTTAGTTTTTATAATTACAGTTTTAAAAAAACTGGTTTGGAAAAAATATTTGTAGTTGAGGTATTAAAAAAATAAGGTTTTAAAAAATATGTATTTGATTAAAATAGATATTTGCATTTAAAATAAAGGAAAAGCAAGTTTACATGAATGACAGATAAATTATTTTAATTTTTAAAAAACTAAGGTTTGAAACGTAATTATATATAAAACCCAATAAAAAGCAGAAGCTATTTGATTTATCGTTTGGTATTGCGTTTTGAAAAAAACATTAAGTTGATGTTGATTTTAATGTTTTTAGATGTTTTTAACGTATTGATCTTAAAAATTAAAAAAAATCTGAAAAAATTTATCTTAATGTATTTTCAAATAAAAAATACTTTTAAAAAACGCAACGCACTAAACAAATAATTTTTTTATGGCAAGATAAGAAACAAAAACTATTACAATACCAAATGTTTTCTTAATAGTACATGAAAATTCTTAGATAGTTTGAATTGAGTATGGAAAAAAACTATATATTTTATAAGTAAAGATATAAAGTTTATAAAACAGAGCATAACCTATTTATTTAATAATCTTGTCCAGCAAGTGATGTAGTATCATTCTAAGAAAAAAAAAACATTATTATTATTATTATTATTATTATTATTATTATTATTATTATTATTATTATCTCGTTAATCGGGAAGTCCAAAAAATTATTAGTTTAAACGCTTCCAATTAATAGACTGGGCTAAGTTTAAAATAGAGGTGATCATGTAGCCCATACTTTCAACGTAAGAGCGCAAACCAGAATCTAGCCCACAGGCAGAACAATTCAGGCCAGGCCTACACACAGTCAAACCACTGTCAACTTATAGGCCCGAAATATGAGAACAAAGCCGAAGCAGGAAGATAGAATCCGTACATATATTGAAATTCAAGGGTCATAAATTTAGAGACTAGAGGTTGGTTCACTTATTAAAAAGTAATATTTTCTTTCTTTTAATAATAAAAATAATTATTAAAGTCTCTTAAATATTTTAGATTAACCATAATGAAATTTATTTCTCGAGAAAATTATGTAGTAAAATAACAAATTTTAAAAAGATTTATGGAAAATTATTTGGGAATGTTTTTATTAAAGTTATTGAACTTAACCCAATTTAATATTTGATCAGAGTAAATTAACTTATATTAAATTAAAATAATATTATTTTTAAAAAATTGAAATATTTAAATTAAATTTTGATGGAGTAGCAAGTTGATCCATCGTATCAAATTAACCTTGTTTATTTTAAAATCTGGATAAATGGTAGCGTGTAGGGTTTAATATCTATGGTTTTTATAAAATCAAAAATAGAAAAGCCGATGGATCATTTACGAGCCAAGCCCAAGCTGAGAAGAGCGCATCTGTGCGATGCATGGGAACCCAATGGATAATTTTATTGGGCGAGGTGGTTGGAAAAGATAGAGCACGAGTACGTTCGTTACCGTTGAATTACCTGATAACAGAATTTAATCCTTTTCGTGTTCGATTTCCATACTGACCGACTTCCACGTTCCGAACTCCATACTGATTAACTTCATCCCCTCTCTCTATATATAAAACAATATTAGAGAAGAAAGTATCAGTTAAAACAATTGAGAAGGATCGAAATATTAGTTCTTGTTCCTGTTTGTAGTACTATCTTGTTGTTTCTTGATCTCTGTTATTGCAAGCAACAATGGAGAAACATGGGGGATTTGGTAGAGGAGAAGCCCCGTGGAATCAGCCAAGAAACAAAGAATCTGCGGAGGAGTTGGAGAGATCGAGGGTGGCTTTTAATCTTAGGAGGATGAGAACGTCCTACACCCTGGGGGATCTGTTAGAGGAGAGTTCTCGTGGGGTATCAACTCATCTAAGTTTGTATCATCATTATGATCCATTCACGATCAAGAAGAAGATGAAACCAAGTGATTTGGGTAATTTATGCAGGCTGCTCGTGCCTTCAGATATGGTGGAGAAACATATCTTGCCTTTCTTGAATACGGATCAAATCAAACAGGTGAATCAAGAAACCAATTTGGGTTTGAAGGTCAGTGTTTGGGATTCGAACACACAGAGCATGCATCAGCTGGTCTTCAAGAGATGGAGCACTTCGAGGAGTTATATTTTCAATGATGGCTGGACAAAAGACTTCGTTAGAAGGAGGAATCTCGTTGAAGGTGATGAAATTGGACTCTACTGGGACAATTATCACTCTAGGTTTAATTTCAATGTTCTAAGTAGGGCTGCTGCTGCTGCTGCTAGCTGATAATACTACAGATTAGTGATGGTTTTAGTTATGCTAGATTGTTGTTTAGGCTGTCAATTTGCTTGTTCTATTGACACAATCTTCAGCTATTATTATTCTACTCGTCCTTTTTTCTTTTTCATGTTTGGTTAGATATCATAATTAATCAATAATCTCCTTGCCCTAAAAGCGCTTTTATAAGAATACGCCAAATGGTATAAATCTTGTATTGTAATTTTATTTAATAATTTTAAATTTTAAATTAAATTAGTTTTTTAATGTAATATTGGAGTTTTTTTCATGAGTTTAAAACTTACTATATATAAATCATATATACTTGAATATATAGATCAAGAAACCTAGGCTAGTGGATGTAAGCCTTCAAATTAAAACCCTTCGTTAGATAATTTGATATATACTTTTAAATCCCACTCAAATCCCCATGTTCTAAAAATTTTACAGTGAAATTGTGCAGGTTTTGGGACGTTGGTGTCATATTTTTTTTTTCAATTTTCATTCCAAAGTAATTTAATTTGGCAGCCAAGTCTTGTGGCACCAAGCAAAAATCCATTTTGAAAAACCTGATATATAGTATTAATCCTTAAAACTAAATTGCTAATCTAACCCAAATCACAGAGAATATTAAACATAGTATAACCACAAGCTGTATTGAAGGAAGCTTTATTGCACAAACCATGGCAGCCAAGGAAGGCTCCTCGATAAATTTATTGGGCATTAGATATGTTGTGGAGAGGGATGGATTTTGCATGTACGTATACATCATGCTTTAAATTTTATCCTGTGTTCATCAAGCCAGGAGATAATGCCGTCGAGTACTCGTCTGTCTCACCTTTCTGAGCTACCTGCCTTCTCATGCAATGCCTTGCTTACTGATGGATCAGTTACTACGTCAGCTTCTCCATGCAGGATTAGTAGTGACAGAGAGAAACCCGCAAAATGTTACCATTTCGGATCAAACTACTATAACCATCAGAAAATATTAGAAAGAACTTTGCATAATCAATCAGAACCACAACTCCTGAAAATTTCATGTGATTCTTGGCTTGTAAAGAGTAGTCGAAAAACGTTACACCAAGTTGGAAGTTCTCCAATAATCTTCATGGAGCATTATTAGCATGAGAAATATACTAAATGGCATGAGAAAATGGATATTTTCACCGCGTAACTTGTGTTAGTAGCTGTTGCAGAAAGGTCTCAAGGTCAGAAGACACAGAACAAGTAGCATTTATGTGCCCCGGAGAGAAGACATTGACACTAAATGCATAACAATAATGCATTACATCTGTGTTCTATGCTAGATCATAAGACTAATACGCAAACCAGCTCTTGCCTTTTCAAGTCTCTGAATGCCGTCTTGACTAAATTCTGGTGTGGAACTATTTTCAACTTTGGAAAAACTTGAGCTACACCCATCGGAAATATTTGCTTCACAAACCATGATGGACTCATGTTATCTGTGAACTAGAGAAAAGACTATTCAGCTTAAGTGGAAGTGAGAATCGCCAACGAAATGGAGCTCAAGAGGATACTTCTGCTAGCTCCACCCAAGGACTGTCCAAACAGGTAGCTTGTGGGAATATTACGGAGCTTAGGGTTCTCTGCAACGAAATCAAACAGTGTTCAGAGTTGTAGTTGCCCATATGGAGTCTTAGTTCTTCTTCCCTAAATAAAAGTCATTTACCATTCACAAGCTCCGGCGGAAACATCAGATTATAGTTCAAGAAAGATAAGTAAAACTTTGATGTTGGAGCAATGCTCAGCGACATCATTGACTAAGTAAAACTTTGATGTTGGAGTAATGCTCAGCGACATCATTGACAGGCTTATCAAGGCTTGGAAAATGGCCATGAAGACCATCTGAAAGGCCAAACCCTGGATAATCCATTGCAAAAACTCCATAGCCAGAAGATGCCACCTTTCTTGCAACTCCTGTGGACACCTCCATGGCTAGGTAAATTAAGCTCTATTTTCCACAAATGGCTCACCATTAAACTTTCACTCAATTTGCGTACCTTCAAACAAAAAAGTGCAAGTATCTCCATAACTATGACAACAACAAACCAATGCCTTGGGATGAGAGTTCCCTGGAAGCCAGCTTTTCGAAAAAAATTCCAATCCTCTTGAATTAACTTCATATGACTGCCATCTCAAAAATTAAAAAAAAAAATCCACGTAGTGATTCATCCATTAAATCTGACAAGAACCACTGACCAAGTTAGCATTCCACTTCTGCGTCCCTGAAAAGCTAAAATTAAGCAGAAAACGAGAAGAAAATGAAAAGGAGGAGGAGGCTAAAATAGCTTATATATATCAAGTTCATAACAAATATCACAAACTTGTTTATAGTAACAGCTGAAATTGTTTACTTGGAGAATTAGCAAAGCTACAACATCTCAAATCTCCTTTTTCAGCAATTGTCGAGTCATAAAGAGCCTGATTTTCTGTAAAGATCGATTTCCTTTTCAGAATGATTAATATGACCAGTGCTCCGAAGACAAAATTAATGAAACAAAACACTGCATAGCAGATGTTTGACACTGTGCTATTAAGTATTCAATTAAAGGTACTGTGAAGATTTACACAGCGAAGACATTGCAGTTCCATACAAAAATAAAAAAAATAAAAAATCTAATGTTTTCAAACATAATGTAGGGCATTGGAGAATGGTTAATAAATAAATAAAAAAATTAGTTAGATAGATCATTTATATTTGGATAAGTGTACTCATGAAAAAAAAATTCTTACCCTTTTTTTTTTTTAACTTGAACTTAAAAATGACAAGGTGAAAAGCATACTTAAGTTTTCTTACACGTTTTACGTTTAGAGCCACCAAGTTAGAAGAACGAACATTTTAAAGTTTATTTGCTTGTTGATGAAAATTTAAAATATTTTTTATTTAGAAATGTATTAAAATAAATTATTTATTTATTTTTTAAAAATTATTTTTAACATAGTATATCAAATTAATCTAAAAATATATATATATATAAAATTATTTTAAATAAAAAAATTAAAAATTTTAAAAATACGGAACATACTATTTTGTTGGATTACTATCCATTAATGTTAGCTTTTCAAAAAACAAAAAAAAATTAGTTTGAAAGATAAAAATAAAAGTATAAAATAAATTTATCTGAAATGAATTATTATATTTTTAAAGTAAAAAATAGATTGAAATGTCACCTTTATTTTTATTAAGGATGATAAAAAAAAAAAGTTGAATAACTGAAAAAATTGAGAAAATAAAAAAATCAATTAACCGAAAAAACATACTAAAAAACCCAAATGATTTATGGTTTGGTTTTCAAACTTCTGAAACTGTTCAAAACCGAAACGTATGTATTTTAATATGAAAAATTATTTAAAAAACACCCGCAACCACACTGCAAAACATGCTCTTTATAACCTAAATCAAACCCCAATTCCCTAATTCTCTTTCCTCCCACAACCACCCTCACCTCCCTTTCTCTCAACAATTTGTTATCTTTTTTTCCTGCAACTTCCCACCTCTTTGTCTTTTCTCTCATATGTCTTCTCTCTTCTCTCTAGTCTCTAGTCTGTTGTCTCTTAACAACAGTGCCGCCCTCTCTATTATCTGTAAGTTTCTTCCTCGCCTTTATTTGTTGTTATGAGGGTCAATGTTCAAAATTACTTTCTGAGATGGTGTGTTTGGATTTTGATAGATGGGCTACTAAATCTTTTGCTCTCTTCTTTCCCGCAACCTCCTCCCCCATCTATGTGCCAACTTTACCTTATTTAATGTTTTTTTTTTTGTGATTATAATGCTTTGCTGCCGAAAAAATGCCAGGCTTTGTTGTAGGTAAAAAATATAATGTTTTTGAGTGATTGAACCCTTGTTTCCTAAATGATATAGTGAGTGTTGCAGGATCTCGGAGGAAGAAACATTCTTGTGAGTTATGCCCACTAATAAGAGGAACCATAACCTTACCTGAATGAGCTCTAATTTTCAATGGTACATGGAAGGTTTTTTACTTTTTTGTTTGGTGTTTCTTTTCTCTATTTGATACGTCAATTGGTTTGTTAAATGCTCTGAGAAAGCATGATCTGTGTTTGCCAAATGATAAAATGGTAGAATAGTTCAAGATCAATGTAACAGTTCTTGAAGCATAGATATTGGGTATGGCAATGGCACCAGATGACAGTCTTTGTAAAATATTGAGTCTCTGGTTGATGGTGATGGTGATGTTTATTCGGAGGTTTCTGATCCTATAAGGGCCTCAACATTGTTCAAAATCTTCTTCTAAATTATGTGGCCGTTATAAATCCAAGAAGCCTGTATTAAGCTCTTAATCATCTTGACTTTCGAATGATTAAAAAATTTTAAAAGCCCAAGAAAAATTTCAAAAATGGACCAAAAAATTG
>Ga0325414_1004374_pt1 | contig 14778 bp, 9 predicted proteins | sample PopdelMetagenome_8_FD_206183 | JGI IMG/M metagenome (GOLD analysis project Ga0325414, IMG submission 206183) | Populus deltoides microbial communities from Bellville, Georgia, United States - Leaf-PdKOR-R3 | ecosystem: Host-associated > Plants > Phyllosphere > Phylloplane/Leaf | place: USA...
ACTAACCGGTAATTCATACCAACCAACCGGTAATTCTATATTAACTGGTAATTCATAGTAACCAACTGGTACTTCTATACTAACCAGTAATTCATACCAACTAATTGGTAATTCATACTAACAAACCGGTAATTCCATACTAACCAACCAGTACTTCTATACTAACCGGTAATTCATATCAACTAACCGGTACTTCTATACTAACCGGTAATTCATACTAACCGGTAATTCATATCAACTAACTGGTAATTCATACTAACCAACCGGTAATTCCATACTAACCAACCGGTAATTCCATACTAACCGGTAATTCATACTAACTAACCGGTAATTCAATTATAATACCAACAGTTTCTTCATCTACTTCTTTCATATCAACATGTCATAAACAACTCATAACTAATAATGAAACTTTGAATTTTAAAAGAAAGTGATGAATCACTTACCGTATGCTCGTGATGACCCAACTCCTCCTACCTGATGCCCTGCTCCCGGTATAACTCCTAAATCAATCAGATTGCACTACATTATTAATCCATTATCATTTCTCCTACGTGCCTAAATTTGAAGCACGTAATATCTTTTATTTAATTGGGGTTTACACCAAAATTTTCATTCATTTGTCACCTCACTTTCAACATATAGTTTTAATCAATTTTCTTCTTTTAACTCACTTAAAGAATTCTCCCATGAACTTTTCCTACCATTTATTTATTCCTTCTTTTCACATTCTTATGATGTTTCTTCACTTGTTTATATTTTGAATACTTTAAATAAGATAAAGAACATCATTTCTAAAAATAAAACAATCATGTCACGAACCGAAACTCGGATCCATGACCGGCACATAAGCAAGGTTCCCCTCCAAGGTTCCATACCTATGCGAACCCAAACTTACATACAAACTTCTCCTAATTTAATACAAGAGTTAATATAATTTCATAGTTTTGGAGCACTAACTAGACATAAAAGAAAATGTACAAATTACAACCAAAAGAACAGGTTCTGAAGGTCCAACAAAAGTGACCTGCTATCAAGTTATAAGCCTGAAAAGGATAAATAATGAGAGGGTGAGTTCAACAACTCAGTGAGTAGATAACGTTCAATACACACACACACACACACACAAGGTAATACAACAATGAGAAATATATATACAAGTATGGCTTTAGGTTCTTATAGAAAGGTTTCTCAAATTGGCCATAACAAGAAGATCATATGGTAAAACTCGTCAGAAAATCAAAATGCAATGAGCATGAGGCTCCGTACTGTGGGATGATCAGTCCACACAGGTTGGTGACTCCCCCGACTAACTAGGGTTCAGATACAACATGCATAAAGACTAACACTACCATGTTAGCATGGGTATTCTGACTGACATACCATAAGTTCATAATCATAATCAAACAGACATATTCATATCTCAAGGCTCAACTCATGACATCAATCAAATGAGGAGCTATCAATTCAGAAGTCAATTCAAATATAGTGGTTCATATCAAGAATTCAGATTCAACAATTGATCATGCTTTATCATAATAAGGATAATAATCAACATATATATTATCAAAAAGCATGATCCAATTCATATTAACAAATCAAATATTTATAATATTTCTCATGCATATGGAAAATTATCCACTCTTCTGACTTGAAAGCAAACAGAAGTCAAAAGCAGATACCAAAGGAAATCCTACTGATGACCCGCCGGTAGAATATCAGGATTATCTAAATATAAAGGAGACATGTTCAAGAATGACTCGAAAGAACATTTAACCTATATAATATACTTAACTAAGGGTGTATTCCGTAACCCTATATATTTTTGAACTAACTAGTTAATTTTCTCAAAAACCCAAAATTTAACGGTTTTCCCGAAATCTAATCCATAATAAAAAAAATAATAAAATTGATAATAATTCAATAAATAACCCTCAATTATTCATCAAACCAATCTGAAAAAGCTAATATTACAGCTAGGGACTAATCTGAATCTATCATATTTTTTAAGGGTCAAATTGTAACTTTTGTTAAATTGAAGGACCAAACTGAAATTGTCATAAATCCATTACTATACTAGAATTCTGACCATCATTAATCCTCAATTCTGTCCAGATTATCTCATTATACTCCAGGGACCATTCTGGAATTTTACCAAAATTTTAGGGTCAAATTGTAATTTTTGTCAAATTGAAGGACTAAACTAAAAGTGTTAAAATTTCATAACTATACAGGAATTCTGTCCATAATTCATCTTTTATTCTGTTCAGAATCTCGGAATATGCTCCAAGGACCAATTTGTAATTTTCCAAAGTTTAGGGACTAAACTGTAATTTTCCAAAAGTGAGGGACCACACCAAAATTTTGTCATCTTCAACCTCCAACCCAGAATGTCAAAAGAAAACCTACTGTTCTTTCCAAATTTCTAACTCAAAATTCACCATTTACACAAGTCATAACTCAAAATCATCACAATCTTCCATAATCAACTAAATAATCAATTACCCACAACAATCAACCCCATAACATTCAATTTAATTAATCAATTAAACTCAAACACAAATTTTCAAAACCCTAACATTTATCAAAACCAAAATTAAAAGCTCAATAATACACATTTATACATTTAACAACCTAAATCTTACCTTTAAACTTATTCCCTTCAACTTCTTTCTATTTCCCTCATTTCTCTTTTTCTTCTTTCTCCCTTCTCTCTCATAGTTTGCTACTTCAATTTTTAGATCCCTTTTCTCTTTTCTCTTTTTTCCTTCTATTTATATTTATTATATTTATCTAATTACCACACTACCCCTCATTCATTTATTCCTACATCTAAGCCTTCAAGGGCTTTATAGCCTTTCCTCTCTATAATTCAAAACGTTACAAATCAAAACCTCATTCTTATATTTCCTCATCCTTAATTACAAGTTCTTTTCTTCAACATTATTCAATTTCTTTCTTAATTACTACTTACATTCACTATTTCTATACTATTCTATCTCAATTCCATCATGTTTACTATTTTTCTCAAAATCTCCAAATTCTCATAAGAACCCTAATTTTAAAAAATCAAGATTATGAGAAATTAAATCAAATTTAATTGTCATTGTTTGATAACTTACTCAAATAAACCCAAAAACACTTCATTCAAGTAAGAATCTAAACTTTTCATGCTTACCAATCTAAGTTCTCCCAACTTTTCTTCTCCTTCTAGTATGGCCAGCCCTCCTCACCTTTCTTATATCTTCCTTCACTTGCTTCTTCCTTAATTTAATGTTCCAAGTCTTTCAATCTTACAAGTTTCAAAACTCTCTCTCACTTTTTCTTGTTTTTCTCTTAACTTCCCACGTTCTTCTCTTTTTTTCTTTCCACATTTGTTACTGCCCAGTCGGTAGTTCATAATAGAAAAGGGGCTGCCTTGTTTTATTTTTAATGGCAAATTACTATTTTACCCTTTTTTTTGAAGAAAATATATCAAACTGGTGGTACTGTAAGAAAGATGATGTGTCCTTTTATTACTATTAATCATTTTGGTACTAAAAACTTTTTTTCCTATCCCCAGGAATCGGATAATACTATATTATTTTCAATACTTGTTTTAGTACTACTTACCTTGTTTATTGTAGCTATAGGAATGCCTTTCAATCAATTCAATCAAGAAGAAATGAATTTGGATATATTATCCAAACTGTTAATTCTGTCTTTAAGTCAAAATAAGTATGTGGATTGGTATGAATTTGTAACAAATTCAACTTTTTCAGTCAATATAGCTTCTTTTGGGATATTTATAGCGTCTTCTTTATATAAGCCAATTTATTCATCCTTACATCCTAATAGAGAGAGAGAAAAATGGAACTTATAATCTTTTCTGGAGATATCCATTTTCCGAGGGCGACAGATTAGATATCCCGATACAGTGGTATCTTGATACCACCAGGACCAGTAAAAACAAATTCTAAGGAGTCGAAAAAGGTGAAAAATTGGATCTATGTCCAACGGATCACACCTACCAAGAAAAAGTTTTTTGTTTTGGTTCGACCAGTACTCGTATATGAAAGAGGGGACAGTATAAATTTAGAAAGACTTTTTCCGCCAGATTTATTACAGGAAAAAGAGAATCTGAAACTTTGAATTGTCAATTATATTCTTTATGGAAATGGTAAACCAATTCAGGGAATTTCTAACACAAGTATTCAATTAGTTCGTACTTGTTTAGTGTTGAATTGGAACCAAGACAAAAAAAATTCTTCTATCGAAAAGGCTCGTGTTTATTTTGTTGAAGTAAGTATAAATGGTCTGATTCGTGATTTCCTAAGAATCCACTTAGGGAAATCACGCATTTCCTATATCAGCAGAAAAAGGAACGATCCATCAGGTTTGGGATTGATCTCTGATAATGAGCCAGTTCGCACCAATATTAATCTGTTTTATTCCATTTATTCCAAGACAAGGATTCCACGATCACTTAAACAAAATCAAGGAACTAATAAAACTAATATTGGTATTGGTTCTTTGTCAATTCCCATCCCCAAAAATATCTATGAACTGGATTAGCTTGTTGTTCGTATTTTGATATGAATTTATTGATCATAATATAGAATTCCATTAAGATATTGTATGAAAATATGATTTCTTTTATTCTTTTTTTAGCTGATAATTGAAAGATTTTTGATTGGCTGAGTTTAAAGTTTTTTATCTTCATTCAAATGAAATGATAGGTTTATTGGATTTGCTGTGATACAAAAGTCTTTTTTTTTATTGAAAAAAAAATGGAAATGTATTGAATGTATTGTCATATTAGAAAAATATATAAAAATGAATATTTCCATTTTTTTTAATTATTTTCAATTTTCAATATAAGAATAGATAGCATAAGAGACAATAGATAACTAATTATCTATTTATTTTTTATTTTTCTAGATTATTTTATTTTATATATTTTTTTTCAATTGTAAATTTCTAATTAAGAACAATACTTATTAGAATTGGGTATCAGATCTCGTGTCAATTGTGAAATATCTACTTTTTTTTTGTTACAACACTTAAAAAAGTTTGGATTGGACTAACTAAGAAAGGGGAAGGAAGAAAGTGAATCAGTATACTAATTCCTCATCCCCCAATCAATCCTTCCCGTTGGACCTCCTAATATAAGACCTAATCCTAGAAAGACTAAAAAAAAATCATGTATTGGTCCAGGTAAATTCATTGTACGTAAAATAAAAGATAAAAAAATCAAATTCATTCATATGCTTGTGACAAGGAGGTTGTGTTATAAAAAATCTTCGAGTTCTTATTAAAATTACTATAATTTAATGCCTTTTTTATAATCAAGATAAAGTGAATTAGTGTATTTTGATTTGTTTTATCAATTCTTTTATGATTTTCTTTTTTATTATACATATAAATGTATTTATTAATCATTTTTCTTAGTGATTCAAGAAAAAACTATACATTGATCCTCGAAATATTAATGATAGCTAATAAGGAAAACAAGACAGGGATTCTCTACAATGACATTGTAGACCAATTGAAAGGGATGTAGCGCAGCTTGGTAGCGTGTTTGTTTTGGGTACAACATGTCACGGGTTCAAATCCTGTCATCCCTACTTATTACTTCACCTCTGAGCAATACAATAACAAGGGATCAATTGAGATCAATTAAAATTGGGCATACCTAATCATAAATTAATATGATATTCGAGTCTTTTTGCTTCCATTTGACGGTACTTATTCTTTGATAGCACTACTGAGCTCCGTTCACCCTAAAATTTTAACCAGATTTTATTCAATATATTTTAAGATTCCTCATAAAATTTCAGCTTAATCTGATAGTCGGATTTAAAATTACGTCCAATAACGTAAAATTAGTCAAATTGTGATTTTTCATCAAATTTCTGAATTTCTCTAAAAATTATGAAATTTTAACCCAAGCTAAGGAATCATATTAGAAGACTCCATGAAAATTTTCAGAATTTTATGATAACCCGATCAAGAGTTACATATTTTTTGCCTTTTGTTTTACATGAAACTAGTTAATTTATAATTTTTCACCCAGAGGTTTTACATTAGGCTTTGCCACCCATGACCCATCATAAACTAATTTCATATTTTTATGGAAACAAAACAAAGGTACATTCATTCTAACCTTCATGTTGTTCTTTATCTTCCCTTTCACGTCCATCACCGTGTTAAAAATATTTTCAAACATTTTCTTTTCAAAATGCATGACATCTAGATTATAAAAGATGAGATTAGTCTTTTAATAAGAAAACTTCTAAAAAATACTTTATTTTACCTAATTATAGGTCACATAAAAAATAGGAAACTTCTACTTACCAGATTGAAAACCAAACACAATGTTCCCATACTATGAGACTATATCATACGATTCTTCACCTGACGATACTGGCGGGCAACATCCATTTCAACTTTACTTACAAAGAAGTCATTTCTGTACTTGTGATCAATTGGTAAAAACCTTCGATGATAATAAAAAAAATACTTTACCACCATTTGTTAAGGTGAAGACTTTTTGTATTTTCCATACAATATAAACATGTTAATTTTTCATGCTTTCTCCAACCAAAAACCATCTTATGCACATGAAAATCATTGATAATCCATATCAAAGCTACTTTCATTTGAAAATCATGTTTTCTCAAAACATCAAACGTCAAAGTCCTGGATGACCATAATTGATTCAACTCCTCAATCAATGGTCGAAGACAAACATCTATATTCCTACTTGGATTATTAAGACTTGGTATGACCATATATAAAAATATAAACTCTGGTCTCATACACATCATTAGTGGCAAGTTGTAAACTGTGAGTATCATCGGCCAACAAAAATATGGTGCAGCGAATGACCTAAATGGATTGAATTCGTCTATACATAGCCCAACAAATATGTTTTGTGATTCCATTGAAAATTGAGGATGCATCCTATTAAACTGCTTCTAGACTTTACTATCGAAATGGTGCACCCTGACTTCATTCACCGTGTAATGTGCTCAATAGTATCTAGAGACATGGACAACTTTTGTATTATAGGATTGATTGGAAAGTATCTTCATTTTATATGTAAAACAAGAGTCTCTCCCCTGCCAGTTCTGGGTTTATACCGAGTAAGCTCACAAGTTCTGTACTCGCTCAAATTTGTATTTTCAAGTTAGTACAACATGCAGAAGTTTGGACACTTGTTTTTATTTTGGTATCCTAGGCCAAGAGGATTTATGATGGATTTAACAGTATAAAGTTCATTTTCAGCCTATTTCCTTCAAGAAAAATGCTTCTAGCTCTTTCAAAAATTATATCATAATTGGTCTCACTTAGCCCATGATCTGATTTAATGGTAAATACCTATGTAACAACCAATAATTTACTGTGATTTATACACCTATCCCATAATGATTTGTCAGAATCTTTTAAAAGTTCAAAAAACTTAGTTACGTCTGCATTTAGTTCTTCATCTATAATTAAACAGTCATCTATATAACCCTGATTCATTCTAATTGCATCTATAGCTATACTCCTATAATTATTACTATTATCATCTACAACTCCATGCATGTTGATAGAACTAGATATTGATCCAATCATCCTTTCTATCATGGTCTAGTAAGGAAGATATGGTTCTCCGTGTACAAATCAACACAAGTATTTTTCCATGAACCTTTTTTGTAAAAGATGAATTGTAACATCTGGATTGAATTTTTTTTTATTTTTACACCTCTTACATGAACATCTAATACCGTCTCCACTAATATTTCTCAGATTTTATAATGCGTAATTAATAAAACTCTTTCCCATTACAATAATCCATCCTACATAATTCTTTGAGTGAAACTCGATACTTACAAAAACAATAATCCATTACTTATATGAAACATATATAGAATATTGATGATAATATGTATTAATTAATAATATGAACTAAATAAATTATCGGTACCCAATTAATTAGCAATCATTGGTTGAATTTAAAATTATTTTATCAGTTTTAATAGTACCCTTTAATGATTATCAATTTTCTCTGAAAAATTCAAATTCTTCCAAATTTACCTAAATTTACAAATTAACAATAAATTTAACAAAATGTGAAATGTACCCATTAATAAACCCATTACTTATTTCATTATAAAACACCTAAGTTCCTAAATTCATTATAAATTTACAAACACAACGCCATCAAATGACAAATAAATATATTTTTTTAAAATCTCAAACAAACTCTAACATGTATAAATCATACATTCATATAATAGATTCCTATAAGAAAAGGCTATAAAACAAGTAAACACATAAAAAAACTACATATATTACATAAAAATGCCAAAAATTTAACATAAAAAAATGGGTTACAACAAAAAATAGATAGGTTTATATATACTTACTTGATGTGGCGAATCTTAAAAACAAATTAAACCAGAACAGAGATATTGATAGATTGAGTGTTAGGGTGACCAGATTTGTGATAATGAGAGCTTGATTTGTGATAATAAAAACTTGATTTGTGATAAAATAAGGGGGAAAAGATATTGTTTTCTGCAAAAAAAAAAAAAGAATTAAATTGAAGAAATAGGGGAGGAGGGGTTTGTAACTATCACCGACAAATTCACCAATGAATATTGGCGATAATTATACTTCATCGGTAATTCTATTTGTAATACTGACACATCATATTTCCATTTTTTTCATTAATTGATTTCCAACTGCAATTCTTTCAGTATTCACCGATGAAAATTTTCTGTTAAAGAATACTAAGGGAAACAACTACATCATTTTTTATCGGTAAATGTCATAATTTACCGACAATAATTATTATGTCGGTTGTTATAACCCAATTTTGACCCACTTGCTTTTTAATCTAATTTTAAAGGGGTTAAAATTTGAAATTCAAAGATCAGGGGCTTGAATGCAAAATTTCAAAAACTTCAAGGACCAAATGGAGAAATGGTCGCCCCAGTAAAAAACAACTTCGTTTTGTCATTTCCATTCTTCATCTTCTTCCCTCTGAAAACAGAGAAAGCTCCCTGCGACAATGCAACAATGCTGATCAAACCACCAGGCACCTTGAAGTGCCCATGACTTCCGTTACCAGCTTCTCAGTCAATTTTCGTGTCCTTCACTACCACGACATGCCAACAGCGTGAAGGAAACCACCACCAACAGTCCAACAATGGCAGGACTGTTGGTGTCCCAATCCAACCAATACACAGAGTCTCAAACCCTATCCTCATAAAGATCACTGCCACCGAGAAGATAAGGATCATATTCAGGTATCCAAGTCCCAGTGAAACACCAAAGAGTCCCTTCTAGCCATGCTTCTCTAGAGACAAGCCATGCGCGAAGAGAAGACCAGGCATGTCCCCTATAAATACAGAGCTCTGGGGATGAAAGTAGAGGAGAAAAAAAATAAAAAGCAGGGGAGACGACAGAAGAGAGAAAACATAAGAGAGAACCCATAACAAAAAAAAAACACCAAAGCATAGGGAGGAGAGACTGAAAGGAGTAGGGGAGAGAAGAACATTCTCTGGCCAGGGCTAGGACCATCACTTTCGTCTCCATCTCTGTTTTCACCTTCGCCAGGTAACACTCTTTTCTCTTGCTTTGCTTTTTCTTTCATCTAAATGTTCAAAACAATGCGAAGGTAATTAATTACCTTCACACTGTGCAATGCACGCATGAGTTGATTCACGCGTTCCTGCCGCCCAGCCGGGTCACTAGCTTGGGCCAGTGACTAGGATAGGTCGGCTGGGTCCAATCCAGCCCATACTAGTTAGGCTAAACCCAGCCCCCCCAAAAAAAAAGAGTGGGCGGATCTGGGCTTTAGGCCCAGCCGACCCAAATTATGTTTACTAAGGGTGTGTTTGGCAAAACACACCCTTATGTCATGGCCATAATTTTTATGCCCATTCTAATTTGATATTTGGCCAAACGAGCCCTTTTCCGATATCAAAAAATTCCAAAAATATTTGGGGATTTTTGTTGATTTATTTGTGAGCCCCTTGCACGTTGATTTATTTTTTTCTTTGTGTTTTGTATTCTTTTTTAGCTATGTGCTCAATATGTGGACTATTACTGTTAAATGCAAATCTGTCGTGCAAGGCTTTTTTTTTATTTCTATCTAAAAAGGGCAAATAATAATAAAGGATAAACAAGGAAAAAATGACATAGAAAATTTATTCTTCAAATTCATTTTTTGTGAAATTATTCACAGACGCTAGAGTCAAGAGCATCGTATTTTTTGGATTTACGCGATATTTACCAACGCCAGAGTTAGAAATATTCATAGGAATTGTTCACTGATGCCAGAGTCAGGAACATGAAAGGAATAATAAAAAAGAAAAAAAAAAGAGAACAAATTATTAGTAATTTAAACAAAACCAGCAATGCAGCCTGCCTCAGGTAGGACACTTAAGGGGTAATAGCATCTTTTCTTTTGCGTAACCAGTCTCGTGCTATAGAATCTCTGTTGACCAGTTAGGATTTCTAGTGACCATAATACTAGGTGGCGACTCCTCGAACATTAACTTTTCCCCCAAAGAACAAAATGCCAGATATCTATTCTTTTTCCAATAAAGATTATTTTTTAATTGGTCGTCGTGATATCCGGGTGTGACATCGGTATTTTCATTTGTATTTAATAATTTTCTTGTAGTATTTTTTCTAAACATCAATAAAATATTTCGTCGGAGTTTTTCAATTTTATGGTAGTGTCGTTGCCTTCTATACAAATTCTAATATTGATATATTTTCTACTATAAAAACCCTAATACTAATAATAGATTGATTTTATGATGATTTATCATTATCCATGCATAGTGATTATGCATGTCTTAACAACTCATGTTGAATGTATAAAAAAAATATAATTTATAAAACAATTAGGAATCTTAATTGCGGTGTGCGTATTTTAACAGTACCTTTAAATCCTTAACCTATGATATACAAAGTCTTAGTGTATATATATAAAATCTATTAATTTATTTAATTAATGAATATTTATTATGTGACGTAACAGTAATGCATTCGTGGTTTAACGAAATCAATCAACCTCAGAGGCCCTGTTTTCATATACATATAAAAATATATATACGTACAAATTGCTAATCTTTTACTATAATTTTGTAACCCTACACAGCACATTTGTAACTTTGAGCACATACATTGACCTCGTCTACCATATATATATATTCACCAACAGAGCCTTGTTGCCCTACCTCCTCATCAGTGTCGAATATATAATTAGCAATGACCAGTTCTTAATTATAGCTAGTTGATATATGCATGTGTTCATGTAGACTTGGGATTTTCTTGCCGAATAGCGCAGATGCTGCATGCATCATTGCTAGCATTGGATTTGTAGCTTAATTTTTAACATTTTTCCTGCATTATAGATTCTAGTGATAGCTCTTGAACGTTTTCTCCTCTCCAGGACAGCAAGAAAGCGGCCCACCAGAATTTTACTAAGAAATGTGAACATAAATTTTTGGATTGGGAATAATTCGTGCAGTTCATAGCCCTTTCCTTCCCCTCTCCCACGTTTTTCTCTTTGTTTTTAGTGGGTATTTTCTTTGATGAAGACATCTCTTGATGCTAGCTGCTTCCTTGCTTCTAGGTTGTCAGCAGTGAGTTAGAGTCGGCAAGTGAACAGTGAACTAGCTATAGCACAAACAAAAGGAGCCAAAGCTAGCTTTCATGTAGTAAGACAGATAGATACCCTGGGATGGTAATGGAGGTGAAAACGAAAGCAAGACCAAGTTTTGGAAGGTTGAAAATAAGTTACGAAAAAGAATAATGTAAATTATATTTTGTAATCCTACGTAATATATAGTTTTTTAATATAATATCAGAACTGTTTTAATGACCGAGCAGCAAAAATTTGGATTTCACAAGAAAGTGATGTGCTGATGAAAATTCGAAGTTAAAAAAACTCACTTGAAAATCATATTTTACCTAACAGTACTGTTGAATGCTAGCTTGTGCTAAACGTCAATCTAATCCTTTATAAAGGCTACTTATTAACATGATATTGGTGCCAAGATCACCTTGAGTTCCTATACCAAATATCTCCATCATGATTTGTAAAGTAGAAGAAAAAGGAGCTGCAGATGGAAGCAAAGATTATACAGAAGATGGGACTGTGGACATCAAGGGCAATCCTGCGTTAAGATCAAAGTCAGGAAGATGGAAAGCTTGTTCCTTTATATTAGGTAAGTTACTAAGTTAATCTCCTTGCTAGCTACTACATGTTTAAGTAGCCCTATCAAGTTTGGCTCGAAATGAATAGGCTTTTGCTTCCATTTTGTAACAGTGCATGTTCTTGTGGTCTAAATGATAGGGTATGAAGTGTTTGAGAGGATGGCATACTACGGGATAGGAGCGAATCTAGTGTTGTACTTGACAAGGAAGCTCCATGAAGGCACTGTAACATCTTCAAACAATGTCACCAACTGGGCTGGTACTGTATGGATATTGCCGATCTTGGGTGCTTACATTGCAGATGCTCATCTGGGCCGATTCAGGACTTTTGTCATTGCATCAGGAATTTATCTACTGGTAACAATTAAGTCTTAATTTCTACAAAATCATCTTACTCTTAATGTTTCAATTTTCTTGGGACATCTTCATTACTTGAATTGAACAACCATGTGGTTGTTCATAAAGAATCAGAAACCACATGCATTATACTGATATTTCTGCTTGCGGGGAAGAGCAGTCTGACAATTTCTAGACATGATTTTTGTTTTGATGGAGGCATGCACTTTTACTGTCGTATGTGACTTGTTGTTTAAAATCTTATCCTTCTTAATTACATTGACTTTTGCACCTTCTTTCAGTTTCATCATGTAGTGCCATCTGGGCTCCTTAATGAGATTTTTAAATGTTTTTGACATCTTTATATCAACACCATCTAAAATCACCTAAACAATCATCGATTTTGATGCCTTTACAGTCCAAACACACTTTCAATCGCAAAACTAAACCAAGGTTTAGCCCTCGATCCATGTTCTCATTAAGTATGTTCGGATTATGCATCATATACGCCATCGTAGAATCATTGAGTGTATTAAATTCCACAATGTTCTCATGGCTTCAAAGTAACTGATCATTTGATCCTCGAACATGTATAACCAAACAGGGAATGTCCCTGTTAACCCTGGCTGTTTCGGTGCCTGCACTGAGGCCACCATCCTGCGGTCATGGCATCAAAGACGAGGGATGTGACAAAAGGGCCTCAGCCGTACAGAAGGGCATATTCTACGGTGCACTATACATAATAGCAGTTGGTACTGGTGGAACCAAGCCCAACATCTCTACCATGGGGGCAGACCAATTCGACGATTTTGAACCCAAGGAAAAGCAGCAGAAGCTCTCATTCTTCAACTGGTGGATGTTCAGTATTTTCTTTGGCACTCTTTTCTCAAACACATTCTTGGTTTACATACAAGACAACGTAAATTGGGCCCTTGGTTATGGCATTCCTACCATGGGGCTCGCACTTTCGATCATTATGTTCTTGGCCGGCAATTCATTCTATAGGCACAAATTGCCTGCAGGGAGTCCGTTCACCAAGATGGCACAAGTACTTGTGGCTTCTGTTAGGAAGTGGAAGGTTAGCCTCCCAAATGATCCAAAAGAGCTTCACGAACTAGGGATAGAAGGGTCTGCTAAATCTGCAAGAAATAGGATTGACCATACTTATTTATTAAGGTCGATCCTCTAATTTTCACAAATTATTAGCTAAACTTTTTAATTTGTACCTAATATTATTTTCCACAGTTGTTATAACTCATTACCAGCTACCTTAATCTCCATATTTGTGCACTGGCAGATTGCTTGACAAAGCTGCTGTAAAGAGTGGACCAACCTCACCTTGGATGCTATGTCCAGTGACTCAAGTTGAAGAAACCAAGCAAATGATAAAAATGCTTCCTGTTTTAATGGTCACATTCATACCTAGTGCCATGCTAGCTCAATTAAGCACGTTTTTCGTCAAACAAGGGACAACCTTAGACAGAAGCATGGGACCCCATTTCGAAATCCCTCCGGCAAGCCTAGGAGCATTTGTGACAATCTTCATGCTGGCAAGCCTCGTGTTGTATGATCGTTGCTTGGTCCCAATAGCTAGACACTACACAAAAAACCCAAGAGGGATTACTATGCTGCAAAGAATGGGGATTGGTATTATCTTGCATATTATTGTCATGATCGTAGCTTTCGTAGTTGAAAGGAAAAGACTTAGTGTTGCAAGAGAACATAATATTGTAGGCAAACTAGAAGTAGTGCCTCTCAGCATTTTTGTACTCCTACCTCAGTTTGCTTAAGTAGGGATTTCTGATACGTTCTTGGAAGTAGCCAAGCTAGAGTTTTTCTATGACCAGGCCCCGGAAGGAATGAAAAGCTTGGGGACTTCTTATTTCTGTAGCAGTATTGGAGTTGGGAATTACCTCAGTAGTTTTATTCTGTCAACGGTTTCTGGGATCACTAAGAAACATGGCCATAAAGGGTGGATTTTGGACAATCTAAATCTCTCTCGCGTAGACTATTATTATGCATTCTTGGCCATCTTGGGCTTTCTCAACTTCCTCCTCTTTTTGCTTGTGGCAAACTACTTTGTTTATAATGTGGACATGGACTCCAAAAGGGATCTGCAGAGAGCAATGGAAACTTCCTCTAGCAAAAGTCCTGTTCAGATTTTATAATGAAGACTCGTAGGCTGGGTATTCGATGTCCTATGGACCTTATTGTATCATCTCTTGCTATAAAAAA
>Ga0325414_1004376_pt1 | contig 14777 bp, 11 predicted proteins | sample PopdelMetagenome_8_FD_206183 | JGI IMG/M metagenome (GOLD analysis project Ga0325414, IMG submission 206183) | Populus deltoides microbial communities from Bellville, Georgia, United States - Leaf-PdKOR-R3 | ecosystem: Host-associated > Plants > Phyllosphere > Phylloplane/Leaf | place: USA...
CGAACCAAGATTGGTCTTGCTGATGGCAGCCCTATCTTGCGGGGGCGTATTAAGGATCACTCCACCGATCCTGCCTCAGATCACTCCACAGCCTCTGCCTCCAATCAAATCACAGAAGACTAGCCCAGAATCAAGGCTCACAACGGTTACAATCTTCACAGCCACAATTATAGCTAGCTTTCCTAAAACAACTTGTCTAATTCTATGTATATATACAGCTCTCAATTACTTGTAATTAAGTGGAAATATAATACACTTATTTCATCAATACACTGTCCTAATTCAAAACTTCAACACAGTGTGGGACTCCATTGCAACTACCTTCTTTGATGGAAGTGATACATCACAAGTGTATGATCTTCGAAGACGTGTAACTCGTCTAAAGCAAGCCTCTGGCTCACTTGAAAAATATTACACTGACTTGCAAGGGTTATGGCGTGAAATTGATTTCCGCCGGCCAAATCCCATAGAGTGCTCTGTTGATATTCAGCATTATAATAAGATCACCCAGGAAGATCGGGTATATGTGTTCCTGGATGGCCTTGATGACCGACTAGACAAGATACGTGCAGATGTTTTACAGATGAAACCTTTTCCCTCAGTAGAGCAAGCATATGCACATGTTAGACGAGAGGCTATACGACAACAGGTCATGACCAGTCACAATACTGATGGGATACCAGGGGCTGTCTTGGCCTCTAAAGGTCTCATGTTAATCAACTCTACTCTCAATAAAACAACCAAGACCCGAACCACCAATGATGCAAGAAAATGTTCCCATTGAGGCAACCAGAAACACACACGTGAAAACTGTTTCCAGTTACATGGATACCCAGATTGGTGGCATGATCTACAGGCCCGTAAAAGTCGCAATGGAGCTGGTACTACTAGGAGTCCAGGCAAAGCTGCGGTTGCTGCTGCTACTGAGCCTCACCTTTCTCTCATATAACCAGTTCCAACATCCACTGAGGCCCCTCCTCACTTAAACTCAGGTAATTCTGGTCTTGCCCTACTTACCAGCCACAGTGATGCGGCTTGTAATACTTGGCTTCTCGACTCAGGGGCCACCGATCATATGACATTTGATGCCTCAGATTTCTCTCATACATCCTCCCCACGTCGAACCACCATCGCTAATGCAAATGTTGGTATTTCACCAGTCACTGGAGCAGGCTCTGTGACTTTATCTTCATCCCTGCATTTAGCCAACACTTTACTTGTTCTATCATTATCACATAAACTGATGTCTATAGGCCAACTTACTACAAACTTGAGGTGTGTTGTACTGATGTATTCAAACTTCTGTCTTATTCAGGATATTCTCATCAAGGAGATAATTAGGCATGGTACTAAAAGAGGGGGACTATATTATATGGACGACCTCAATATCGGCCAGGCACATCACATGCACCATCTGCATACTGCTAAAGAGAGACAGATCTGGTTATGGCATCGTCGTTTAGGACACCCATCTTTTCATTACTTGAAGCATGTTCTCCCGGATTTATTTATGAATACTCAGATTTCTGATTTGAAGTGTGACACTTGTATTTTGGCTAAAAGCCACCGTGCTACTTACCCATTAAGCATGAATAAGAGTGACACTCCATTTGCTTTAATACACTCTGATGTGTGGGGACCCTCACCAGTTACGAATATGTCCGGCATTCGTTGGTTTGTTATTTTTGTGGATGATTGTACCCGTATGACATGGCTCTACTTGATGAAACATAAAGATGAGGTTCTCAATATCTTCGAAACATTCCATGCGATGGTTTGTACCCAGTATAGAGCGACCATTAAGGTTCTTCGCTCCGACAATGGTGGTGAATATGTAAATAAGCACCTTAAGACTTATTTCAATCAACATGGTCTCATTCATGAAACTTCATGCTCACAAACACCCCAACAGAACGGTGTCGCGGAGAGAAAAAATAGACACATTCTTGAGACTGCACGTGCTCTGCTCCTTGGCGCTTATATGCCCCAACGCTTCTGGACTGATGCAGTGTCCACTGCAGTTCATCTTCTCAACCGAATGTCTTCTAAGGTGTTATCATTTCAGACTCCACTTCAATACCTTTCTACTCATGTGACACTCCCAAATGCATTAATGTTGCCTCCTCGAGTTTTTAGATACGTCGCATATGTATACCTTCACAAGAACCAGCGCTCTAAACTTGATCCTTGTGCACGCCGATGTCTGTTTCTAGGCTATGGCATACATCAGAAAGGGTACCGGTGCTATGACCCTACTGCACGAAGACTCTATGTGACTATGGATGTCCAATTCTTAGAGGCTGACATGTTCTATTCCCCTTCGGCATCTACTTCCCCTCTTCAGGAGGAGACACATAATGAAGAGGTGAATTGGTTCCAACAAGAGAATATCAACGAGGTTAATTGGATCAGTCAAGAAAACCTACCACAGAATGTTGAGCTGCTTCACGAGAGGCCAAATGACAACCTTGGTGTTGTCTACTGTGAAACTGATATACACTCCAATGGGCAGATTGATACCTATCCTAGCATGGAGCATGTAATGTCTGAGACAGAACCTGCACCCCCCCTCATTGAAGTTGCCAGGTCTAAGCAAGGTATATTTCTCTCTCAACGAAAGTACATATTAGACCTGCTAACAGAAGTAGGAATGTTGGAATGCAAACCTGCAGACACACCCATTGTTCAAAACCACAGACTTGGAGAATACCCAAACCAGGTACCAACAGACAAAGAGAGATATCAAAGGTTAGTTGGTAAACTCATTTACCTCTCTCACACTCGGCCAGATATTGCATATGCGGTAAGTGTTGTGAGCCAATTCATGCACAATCCAAGCAAAAGTCACATGGAAGCAGTGACTCGGATACTCCAATACCTGAAGTCATCCCCAGGCAAGGGGCTCATGTTCTCAAAACATGATAATCAGTTGAAGGTTGATGGATATACGGATGCAGACTGGGCAGGTAATATCACTGACAAAAAACCAACCTCAGGGTATTTTACGTTTGTAGGAGGAAATCTTGTAACCTGGAGGAGTAAGAAGCAAAAGGTGGTAGCATTGTCAAGTGCTGAAGCTGAGTTTAGAGGAATGTCTAAAGGTCTTTGTGAACTTCTTTGGCTGAGAAAACTACTTGCAGAGATTGGATTTGCCCCCATTTCTGAAATGAACCTCTTCTGCGATAATAAGGCAGCTATTTCCATTTCCCACAACCCTGTCCAACATGATCGTACTAAACATGTGGAGGTAGACCGTCACTTTATCAAAGAGAATCTTGAAGCAAAGATAATTCGATTTCCATTTGTGAAATCCAAAGATCAGTTAGCAGATATTCTTACAAAAGCAGTGTCTAACAAGGACTTCTACAACTCACTTGGCAAGTTGTGCATGCGAGATATCTATGCACCAACTTGAGGGGGAGTGTTGGCGTGAGCTGTAATTGCAATTAATTAAGAGATTTGTTAGGCATTCCAAATATGTGAAAATCCCGTGAATAAGGGAGATAAAGATAGCCTAGGATTGTACTGATCCTTCTTTCCTTTTATGCTCTCTTCTGATGTAAATATAAAGAAACAGTATACAGAATAAAGAAGATAATTTTGATTGTGAATAATTATCATATATTTCATATATATTCAGTCCTGTTACGTTTGCAGATTTGACTGCAAGTTGGGCAACCGTTTATTTGCCATGCGTGTTCCTCTGTTTCTTCTAAATTGCTGATCGCTTGATTTCAGCTGGTATTAATATTTCTAGCCCGCAAATTGGCTGATGAGCATCTTCACTGAATGACCTTGTCTCAAATCTGGACAAAAATTGTCGACCATTTTGGAATGTCCTTGTGGAATGTTTTTGGTACGTAGTTTTTCATGGAATGAGAACAGCCGAAATTCACATATAAGGAGCATCAGCTCCGTCTGTGTCTGTGCAAGTCACTGATGGGTGATTTCTTGAAAGTCACGATTGGTTGAATGATAATAAACCCTAAACCTTAAATTTTAAATTCAGTTTATACAACCCACGTTTTAATTTCATTGAATTTACCTGCAATAGCTCCTCAAAAAAGAGTAATTTACTAGTTGTATCTTATTTTTAGTGGATTTAATTAGAATCTTGGTGTACGAACAAGCTGGTATTTACAAGGAAGCAGAGAGAAAGGAGAGTAAACAAGGAAGCAGTCGGTGAAAAACAGAACCATAAAAGTAGGGCAAAAAATGACTACAAACGAGGATTGAAGCCACTAGCATACATAGCCATTTAGAAAAAAAAATCCTTGGACAGCACTAGTTATAACAAATATTTATATGGAGGAGGAGGAGGAGGGAAATGACAATGTATGACAGTAATGACTGTGCATGACTGTGTACATCCATGAACTGCACTGTTATACAAGGACAGACTGAACCACTTCCCACAAAAAAGAAGTGCAGAGTAAATTTTCTCGCAACCTGAAATATCAAAATGCAGGATATTTAAAAAGCTCAGAATTAAATCTTGCTAAGAATCATCCAAAGATGTCTCAAACACATCATCAAAATCAGTCAGAGTAAACAGGTAGGTCCAAGCAAAATGTAAGACCAATTGACACCAAAATTGCAGCTACAGGCTCAATGGACTCTCCTGAACTTTAAAATTGAAAAAAATATATTCATGCAAGAATCTTCATATCCCTTAATCATGAGCTTAATTAGCTTATTTCTTAAAGATGAAACCGTTCTATCTTGCTATCTCTAAACAGTATGAATCCAATTACTGAGAATTTTGCCCATCAACCACAGAATAATTCAAAAGTTACCTCACATTTCTGCCACGTGACACCCTTCTTTGTGTTCCTCTCTGCTTCTTTGATTTTCTAATCATGATTATCATGACCAGAACCCAGCAGAAACTGTTGCTCTGTTTCTTCGATATTTCGACCACTTAATGAGCAGAAGCTGATCCATCAGAATAGCATTTCGCTTGTAGTTTCAAACCAGCATCAAAATTTAGTATTAATTGAGGAGAGACCAGCCCTTGCTCTCCTAGCAACATCAGCAAAATCTTTGATCCTCCTGAATTTTTGGATCATCGAGCTCAAATATTCAAGCAAAGCCTTCTCCTGATTAGGTATCCAATTACATGGAAATGACAGAGTCAGTCTGGCAAGAGACATCCTGGTACACTGAAGCCTGTCAATTGACTCGATGAGGACAATTCTTAGCAAATTGCAGTACTCAGGTGACGACTCAACTCAACATCAAAGAACTATCCCAAGTAAATGTGGTCCTATCTCCAGGAAATTTCCAAATGCAACACCAGAGCCCCCTGAGATAAGACAACATCAAAATCAGAATCATATAACTTGCATTTAATGTCAGAATTTAGAACCCTAATTTCATAAAAAAAAATATATATTTCACAATCCTCCTTGGAGGCATAGAGCTATTGACCATGGTGTTGTTGGATCTTGAACCCAATAAGGGTTTTTATGAAGTCACCAAATTAAATGTGCCTCAATATTTGCAGAGTAAAAATAAGACAATATGTGTGTAATGAACAAAAAGAACAACTGAAATAGTAAAACCCAATACATAATTCCAAGATGTTAGAAATTATGGACCTAAGGGGTCAAAATTCAACACACCCCATGAAATTGGTCAACCAGTAATAGGACAAAGTACACAAATCTTAGAGGGGGTGAAGGCTTGGAAACAAAAAGGAGAGTGAATAAGGAAGCGAGTAGTGACAAACAAAGCATAGAAGTAAGGCAAAGAAAGCAGGGTAGGATTTAAATCAATGGCATACCCTCTACTATTTCAAACAGAATCCATGAATGGCACTCATAACAGAAATTGTACTAAAAATTCCAAAAAGAGAAAAAGATGTTGCTAAGTAATTTTCACAACAACTCTGCTGTAAGAAATACAAGATACATAATAAGTTCAAATTTGGATCCTGTGTAGAGTTATTCAAATATCTCACAACCTCATCATAATGATCCACATCAATTCAAACAAATAGACCCAAAGCAAAATGCAAAACCAAAGTCAATGAAATTGCAGCCAGTGGCAATTAAATGGAGTATTTTGCACTTCAAATTGACTAAATATATTTAAATTTATCCAAGAAGTTCATATTCTCTAATCATAAACAATTGAACTTATTGCGGAAGAAACTGTTCCTCTTAACAACATCAATCCAACAACAGAAATTTTGCCAGTCAAGCATGGAATGATACAACAATTACCTTAGATTTCTGCCACGTCAAACCCATCTTCATGTTCTTCCTCTTCTTTGCTTTTCTGATCATAAGTATCTTTATCAGAGCCCAAAAGCAACTGTTGTTCTTTTTCTGTGTTATTTCCACCACTTTTTATGAGGGAAAGCTGATCCATCGCAATAGCATTTCACTTGTAGTTCCAAAGAAGTATTGAAATGTAGTCCTGAGATGAAACCAGACCTTGCTTTCTAATGCTACATCGTTGATCCTCGAGAGTTTTTGGATCATTAAGGCTTATATATTCAAGCAATGCCTTCTCATGATCAGGTATCCAATTACTTGGAAATGGGGTGTAATCAGTCTCAGGTACAAGAGACATCCTGGTATACTGAAGACCATCAATTGACTCGGCGAGGCCCATTCGTAGCAAATTGTGGTAGTCAGGTGAAGACCCTTTCTTCTCCTTCAAAGGACGACTCAGATTCCGGGAACCAATCTTATACACCTTTGCACGTGAACGCAGCTTGTATTTTGCAGCATATAGCTTTGCAAGTGAACCCCTTATAATGTATGAACAGAAGTTCACAATTTTCTTCCGATTGTCAGCATATCTAAACCACTCAACCATTGTTGACAAAAATTTGTTCATTTGTGCATTTGTATGAGATTGAGTGGCATGGAACATTCTAAAACAAGGCTGTGGGTCTGGATCCCTGTCCCCCTTCAGAAAGTTCAACTTCCTAAATTGCTTAATGCATTGTTTCAAGCTTGCTGTGACTGACAAAAGGGTGCCCACACCTTTCTCACTAATGATCTTCCCACCAGTGGCAGTGTACCGTAGAGTTGGATACACAACTCTTCGGCACAATACATGATCAAGAAACATTATAACTTTAGTTATGTGCTCAATTGGGAGGCTCTCATTGTCAACCTTGAGCATGTATTTCTGATCAACAAACTCAATCAATTGCTTCCTCAATGTGGCTGCATCTGCTCTCAGTCCTCGCACACCAATCAGGATGTGACCCCCGTATCTTACATAATCCATCTTCCTGGTTTTGTCTGGGCCACTTGTCGGCACAAATTCTGGCCAGGATGTATTCCCCTGTTCTGCTTCCCCTTCTGGACTATTCCATAGGACATCACTCTTTGAAGGACGATAAAACTCCTTAAGCTTACCCTCCATCCACTGGTCCAATTCATCTAAGCAGATGTTAGCCAAAAGAGGACTGAGTATCCCACAGTGTCCCCATGAAGGAATCTTCTCTGCCTCCTCTGGTGCAAACCCAAAAAAGGTGTCTAACCAATATGGATCTGGCTTTGGCTCATCCTCTGCCAAAACCCTCTTTTTTTGATACTTCCTCTTCGTCTTCTTCTTTGGCTCTTCCATGCGACTCGTGATCACAGGGGTAGTCAATGCTGCCTTTATCAAATCAATCACTTTCTTATCCCTCACATCCCTCATTAAAGCACTTATCACTAACCCCACCTTCATTCCATCCAATATTGTGCTGAAATCCCCTTTTATATACCACAGATACCCAGCAAAATTCCTCCTAATCACCCTCAACAACGTATGTGCATTTCTACCAGGTCTAAAAGCAAAAGACTTTTGCGAAAACCGTGCTTCATATATCGGCTCCAAAATCATAAATAACACCTCCTGAACTATCTTATCCTGAAATGCTGCCGGTTGTGTGGTTGTCAAAATTGCCTTAATCTTCCTCTTTGACAAAGATTGATAGTCAGTCTTATCCTTCGGAGACTTTATAAGAAAATCCAACCTAGCACCCCACTTAAACCTATTATCAAGAACTGCATTTCTAAGAGCTAACAAGTCCTCCAACGCAGACCTTTGTATCGCACTACGGGGCATATAGGCTCCCATGTCATCAGCACACACTTTCTGATAAGCCAATACCCACAGTTCAAAACTGCGAAGATAAGTGGTCAAATTGCTCACAATTCTATCTGGTTCTCGAAAATTCTCTATCCACATTTGAGAGCAAACTGAGACACCATCTTCCTTCATCAGGTTGGATGGGTCATCAGGGTCCTGCGCACGCCTGTGCCCCGGAGTGAATGATAGTAAGCGAAAGAAAGCAAACCCATTAGTCCTAGGGTTTAAGGGATTGCATTGAGAGTACAAAAGGGTAGTGCTGGTGGCTGTTGTGATTGGAATAGGGTTTTAACGAGGACTTTGTAGGTGAATATTGCAAGGCGACGATGCATTTGGTGATGGTGAAATCAAGAACAACCCTCTTTTTCAGGTCATATTTGGGTTTATAATGAACATTAATATTACAAAGGTGAGCATCAAATATGAGATAAAACCCAATTCAAAGATAAACAATGAGAAAGTGGGGGGAAAAAGTGAAAAAGTTGCTTCGAGTTTCGAGTTCTTACAGGAAATTGAAGCAACCCCTCGTCCAGTGTAAAGCTTGGACACGCCTTAAAATGAAGTGATGCCACTCGGTTTGGTTTGAGGAACCGGGCGTTCAATGCAGTGAAGAGAGAATCTGAGAGGTAAAAGTAAAACCAAACCCTGGCTAAAACCCTGAAACTTCCTTTTCCTTGGAGGTTTGGGGATTCCTCGTTATGAAAACATATAATTTTTAAAAAATTGCAATTGATATTTTAGAATTAATACAATATATGTCCATAAATTATTGGATTTTCCATAGCTTCCATACATTATTAAATATAGATATAATTATTATTTTAAAAGATCAATGATTCGAGAAAGATACACGATGAATACAATAATAAATAATATATGTGAATATATAATCAGGCTCGGATTTTTCATTAAACTGAAGAAAATGTTCTGTGCTCCCATGAGAGAAAAATGTCTCCTATATCATCCTAAGGAGCCGGATTCTTATACCCAGCAGTATGAATAATTTCACCATCCCTTGAAACATGTACGTGAGGATTTGAATCTTTGTGAACTGAGATTTCGTATTTGTTTCCCAAATAAATATTCTTAAATTGAATTAATATAAAAAAATACACAGCAGTAAATTTTGCTTAAGGAAAGAAAGGAAGATGGAGGAAAGAAGCATCTTAGTAATAATTATTTTTTTAAATAAATTTATTTTAAAAAGTTATTTTTAATTAGGATATTAAAATTATCTAAAAACATTAAAAATTTTAATTCGAATTTTTTTAAAAAATTTAACAAAAAGTAGGTTGATTAATTTTTTTATTTAAATTTAATTTTTTATGTTTTTATATTATTTTGAAGCATTAATATTAAAAATAAATTTTTAAAAATAAAAAAATATTATTTTAATATATTTATAAATAAAAAAAACTTTAAAAATTAACTACAAAACCAAACACTAACTCCTTAAACCATGACAAACAAACATAAAAAAGAATTTTAAAATTATATATAACAACGCTTTCTGAAAAAATGGTAATAAATTCAAAATAATTTTGTCCAAGTAGTATCTCCGAAGTTAAAAAATCGCAAGAAAAATAATAAATCCCTTCCGGTATAAAATGTTTGTGACTGAAACAGTATTTTGCTCTTCTTGTTTTTTTTTTTCATTTCGGTAAAGACCCTAGAGGATCCGAACAGCCAAAACTCTAACCCGACTCGACCTGTTAGCAATAAATCAAATACCAAAATCGGGCTTCTCTTCCTCCTTCTCCGCTGCTCCATCACCAATCACAGACACAAAATATTAAAAAGCACATACCCACTCCTATAGATCTCCTCCTCTCTCCGATTTGGCTGATCAACTATTATACAGATCCCTGAAAATATTAAATAAATAATGGCACCAGTCTCAGCTCTTGCAAAGTACAAACTGGTCTTCTTGGGAGACCAATCAGTCGGTAAAACAAGCATCATCACTCGCTTCATGTATGATAAATTCGATAACACCTACCAGGTAAAACCCATATCATTATTCTGTGCCTCGCACTCAGATTGATTTTTGTTTTTTTTTTTGTTGGCTGACTTGTACTGTTGTTTTGATATACCCATTTTTGGGTTTTGAAGTTACTTGTTCTTTGAAAGATCCCACTATCTCATAATTGAACTCGATCTTCTTTTTTTTAGACCTTTCTTCTTACAACAATCAAGGAATCATATTGTTTTATGGGTTTTTGTTTTTGGTATAAAATGGGGATACTTGGTCGTTAGAAAATCGTAACTATAAGTTAAGAGATTTGCCCTTGTTGATGTTCAATCTCTGTTATTCCTGCCTCGGTGTTTTCGTTCGTCATTTTTTTGGGAAGTTGGTCAGATGAAGGGGCCTTTTTTGTAGTCACTATGATTTGCTTATTCGTTATTTCGAAAGTAGTTAGTCTGTGCTGTTGATCTAACTTATATGTATCTTGGAACTGATGAACAGGCTACCATTGGCATTGATTTTCTATCAAAGACCATGTACCTCGAAGACAGAACTATTCGTTTGCAGTTGTGGTTAGATCCATCACCTCGCGGAACTGATTTTTTGTTTTTGTGTTAGAAATGCAATATGCATATTGCTTTTGTGCGTGAATCCTGCACTGAACTCTTTTCTTGAGAGGGGCTTTATCTATCAGTTCTCGGTGGACAGGATTAATATTGAATGGCTTGCGTAACTATATCAGTACCATGATTTATTTAGCAATGTGTTATTGCGTTCAGTTGCAAGGGAATTTCTAGTGCACGGACAACAAAATGCTGTAAAACAGAGAAAATAAATAATGTGGGCTTTAAAGTAGTGCTATTTCTTTTCCAAAAAATATGCACAAATTTTATGATCGCAGAAGCTTTGTATTGAGTCAAAATGAATGGCAGTCCATTAAGGAAGATAAACCAAGAGTTGACATAGCATTGCCTTGTGAGGGATAGGCATTCTTAAAGAACTAGGAATGGAGATTTGCACATTAGTAGATGTGAGGGACCATATTACTATCACTATCTTCATAAATCTGATTGCAGTATTTTGTATAGGCCAATGTATATGTGTATGCACAGACCTATCTTTTTGTATATATAGTTACACAAATGCACATGCATGTATTATCAATCCTCATTCTTATTGATTTTTGTGTGGCTTACTATTTCTCATGGAAACTCCTCCTTTGTGGATGATCAACCTTTTGCTTCTGTATGCTTGCAGGGATACAGCTGGACAAGAAAGATTCAGAAGCCTCATTCCAAGTTACATTAGAGATTCCTCAGTTGCTGTCATTGTATTTGACGTTGCAAGTATGAAGTTTTTTAAGTGTCATTTATCCATCTTAAATAAATTGGTGCTTCAAGAGATCAAGTCAAGTCACGTATCTTGTTGCTAATTCCCTGATTGGCATGTTGGTTTCGTGAAGTTATAAACTTGTTTGGTTATGTTCTCTTATTGCAATCAAGACTCATTGGTCTTTTTTTCTCTTATACTCATCAAACAAACTTTCAAACTATTTGTTTGGAAAAAGGTATCCATGTCTCATGGATGTTTCCTAACTTGATACTTCATGATTCAGGTCGGCAATCCTTTCTGAATACTTCAAAATGGATTGAAGAGGTTCGCACTGAGAGGGGCAGCGACGTCATCATTGTCCTTGTTGGGAACAAAACTGACCTTGTGGAGAAAAGGTGAATGCTTAATGACAAGCATTACCATGGTCATTGTTCGCTGTTTTTGATGCTCTCTGTGTGCTCTGGGTCACAGTCTCACACACTCAAGTAGAAACACTGTTTTCTGAAATTATTTCCTACTGGTCCACTTTTGCTTGATCTTAGCCACTCATTTTGGCTTGTAAATTTTTGGTCCTAACAAATACCAAGGGATGTGAATTATTTGATGTTTTCCCTTGCTGCAGTCTGATCATTTTGGTCTTTCATTTGCATTGCCTCATGTTAATTAACATTTCATTATATGGATGATTTTACAGACAAGTTTCTATAGAAGAAGGAGAAGCTAAAGCTCGTGAACTTAACGTCATGTTTATTGAAACTAGTGCAAAAGCTGGTTTTAATATCAAGGTATGCTCTCAAGCACATTGTCCTCCTCTATACGGCCTCCTGACAATGTTGAGTTTTTCATGAGCCTAAAATGAACACAATTCTTTGCCCAATATGTTTTTTGAGTTAATGGCCAATGGTCTTTGAGAAGCGAGAAAGGGGAGAAAACAAAGAAAGTCTGAGCTGGATGAAAAATCAGTTGCAGGTCTATCGTATGTCTTTTTCCGTTTTCAATCCATGGAGAGTAGATTAGGGGTATGACATTTTTTGCCATTCTCTGTGTGATCAAGACTTTTTTTTTCCGGAAATGACATGTTTAATTCCTCACAACTTGTCCAAAGGGTTCCATGTCTCTTCTCCGCCTCCCTTTGCCTCAGCGAACTCATTAGGAAAGTAGGCTTGCATATTAAATCTGTTGTTGGCTAATTAATTATTCTCTTTGGGATAAAAGAATGATGCTCCAAACCTGGCTATGGATTTGCTTAAGTTCTTACAAGATCACGCTCCTCCCTTCTAATTGCATATTCTATTAACTTTTTCCCTCAGTTACGAATTATCAACCAGATATAGTCCAGATGTCTTCCTTGTCTAATGGTAGGGATCTTTACATGTCTGGGATATCAAAGAGAAGGAAGGAAATCTGATGGATGGGCTTCCCATCTTTCATTTATCCATCTCTTGAAGGTGTCCGTCGTTGCCCAATAACATGCATTTAATGATTATTTGAGCTACATCTGGACTCAACATATTTTTATCTCTATATGTAGGGGGGTAAATGTTTGGAAGAAAGCTGCAGTTAAGCAATTTTGCCTTAGGAGTTGAAAGAGATCAATACTATTTTTTATCCTGACAACTTTCTTGGAATTTGAATTTGTTATTTTGGATTCATTGCCTTAGTGTCCCTGATGTGACTGCAGTTTTCTTATTCAGCACTTATCTGTTTAAATATTTTTTATTGTTGGTATTTTATCTCTTTGTTGATGAAATTTGGTGCAGCCTTTGTTCCGAAAAATTGCTGCAGCGTTGCCAGGAATGGAGGCACTTTCTTCAACAAAGCAAGAGGACATGGTTGATGTGAACCTAAAGTCTACTGGTGGATCTGCCTCCCAGACTCAGGCTCAGTCAGGTGGATGTGCTTGTTGATGCCCTGAAACTTTGCACGTTGCTATGACACCGTCCCTGCCGGAATTTTCTACAATATTTCACTAATATGTAAATGACTGTCTTATTTCTTCATCCTTTTTTTCCCATTCTATTTGGGTAGCGTTTCCATTGTGTTTGAGGAGCTCTCTGGTAACACTTGAGTAGTTGAAAACTAGGAATAGAAAGACTTGTGATTGGGGTTTTCTTGTGTTTCTTAGGTTGGTTATAGAGTCATAGGTTGTGGAATACGCAGTGGAATTACAGGCTTCAATAGGCTTTTCTTTCTTTGTTATGTTAAACGATCTGGTAATATTATCCGTACATCACATGCATATTGGAGTTATGATTTCCTCTCTGAGTTCAACAACTTGATGGCCTGATGGATCTGTGGTGGATAGCAATGCCACCTCACTCTCCCAAAAGTCTAATGGCAGCTTCATCTTTCTTGTAAACAAGTTGGCGTTTTAGATCATTGAACCATGTTTTGCAGATAGCTCAAATTTGCCTCCTGATCAACTGTGATTTCAGTCCTGTATAACTTTGTCCTGATAAAAATTATGATCGTCGTTGAAGCTGTCGAGAACAAACCTGCACCTTGTACTATAGGGACCGGGCTAATATTTAAAAAGACGGCACGGACTGCTTACAGTAAGCTTGTGTTCGCTTCTGTATTTTGTTTAATCACAGAGGAAAAAACTGTTTGTTTAGCCGAATATTTTTATTTTTTTTTGCATTGACTTTATAAGTAATTGTGTTTTAAATTTTAGTTATATAAAAGATGAAATAACATGTTTTTTTATTTATAAAGATTTTTTTTATTGATTTTACATGTCAAATTTTATTTTGAAACAGTTTTAATTAAATATATTTTTTACAATTTATTTTATTAAAATCATAATTAAAAGGTTTTGTTTTTTTTTAAAGGTATTTTTAAAAGTTAGAATCGCAAAACCTATTATAATATAACACACTTTTAAAACCTTTGCATAATGCTTCCAAGTAATATTTGTATTATTAGATTTGATTTTACTTGGTAAAGTTAGTTAATATAAATATTATAGATGATGTTAGATTAACGTGTGGTTACGGTTATTTTTTAAAATATTTTTTGTATTGAAATATATTAAAATGATAATTTTTTATTTTTTTAAAATTACTTTTCAAATCAGGACATTAAAATATATATAAAAAATTAATTTAAAAAAAATTGAATTTTTTTGAATAAACAGTAAGTAATAGGTAAGTATAAGAAACCCTGTATAAATATTATTTTTCCTACTCTCAGCTCCACAACTGCCTCTGTCTTTTTTTTAATTCTCTTCTTCAAACTTCAGATAGTTGTCAATTTTTTTTCTCTCTATCGCCGATGCTCTTTGCTTTCGTGTGCCACACATTTAGCTTTCGATTGGGTCAGTGTGAAGCTTTGGGTTTCTGCCTTAAGTTCGCATGTGACTGTCGTACTCTCTCCCAAG
>Ga0325414_1004377_pt1 | contig 14775 bp, 9 predicted proteins | sample PopdelMetagenome_8_FD_206183 | JGI IMG/M metagenome (GOLD analysis project Ga0325414, IMG submission 206183) | Populus deltoides microbial communities from Bellville, Georgia, United States - Leaf-PdKOR-R3 | ecosystem: Host-associated > Plants > Phyllosphere > Phylloplane/Leaf | place: USA...
TAAAGAGAGATACCGTCTCCGGCAAGAATATGTGAAGATGGACATGTGTTGGAGCCATCAACAGAACCAAAAACTCCTTGGCCTAGGAGATACGGCAGCATCTGCATACGCCAATATAAATAATTGGTGTTTGTTAATTTGAGGGAGATGACTTGATGAGTGTGAGAGAGGGAGATAATACTTGCGGCAACAGAGACAGCTGCTACATCAGACGTGGGCTGAAAGAGGAGGCGTTCACAAGCCATGACAGAGGAGAAACCAGGCGGTGAGGCAGTAGAGGAGGTACTGCAGGAGAAGAAGGCTGCACTGCTGGTGCTGTAGAAGAAGAAGATGTGTGTGACGGCTGTTCCATTGAAGAAGGGGGGTTGTGAGAAAAGTAGGTTAATTATTTTTAGGGTTTTGCGGCTCTGATACCAAGTTGAGAATAATGAAATGTGTTAGGTTGTATCTTAACCAACCTTCCTATTTATATATATGCAGCAGAACACGATAGTAACTGTAGGGATTACAACATTGGAATAGTCCTATATTAATTTCCTATTCTGATATAAACAAATATTAGAAAATTAATCAATCTAAAACATTTTTTTAATTAATCTCTAAATAGTTAATTTTAAAAATAATAATTTAATCTTATAAAAAAAATTGTCACTAATAACTCATAAGATTCATTAAAATCATTATTAAATAACTTCAATTACCATCATTATCATTATTCTCTTTACAACAATAACCACCATCATGTTCCAACGACATTAAAATCATTATTGTTATCATAATTATTGTTACCTTAACATTACCTTAACATTTTTTCACAATCTCATCATTACCTTAACATTTTCATTATCGTGACAACAATCATCATTAGTTGTCATTGTTGTTGTCGCTATCATTTTGTTATTATTGGTTTTTAACTAAAAACCCAATTCAAACTCGTTTGTTAATAAAAAAATTAGTTATGGAGTCTATATAGGTTTCATATATAAAAATATCAAAGTCATAAAAACCTTAAGAAACTCTAATTTGAAGCTTTTCTAGTTTTTTCCTATACTATTTACAATATATATTACAATATATCTTTTAGCCAAATATTTTTCCTTAACTACCACTACAACCACATTCGTAGCCATAATTGAGCTACAATTATAGTACAACCTTTAAGCAAAATAAAACCTTAATGTAACCATCGTTCATTCTCATTATCACTATCTCCATTACTATAACAATCATTATCCTACAAATACCATCGCAATCACTAGACCTGACTTTATGGAGAGAGTTGTATGCTCTTTTTGATATGATAACCATTTTGAAGGTGAAATAATTCATGAAAAATCATATTCAAGTAGGAGAAGTGAGTGTAGCTAAATAAGCTTGCCTACACTTTTAAAAGTACAATTAAGAGTCCTTTAAATGCGATCAATCTCCAAACATTCCTTGAGCTCCTAAGAAGAATCTAAAAGGATTAGTTCATAATCATCTCATTTTTCCTAAAACTCTCAACCAAACCTTTAAATACAACTCGGATAAAGGTCTTTGTTGCCATCAAAGGTAAAGAATTCATGTAATACCCCCTAATAAAATATGATCCTCACATTTACAACTAGAAATGTATTATATATTCTATAAAGATAGGGTATATGACACTAAGACTTGTTATGCTATAATAATTTTATGAAGAGCTCGAATAGACGGGGAGGTTGACACTCATCGCAAGGTGTTACTCAAGATCAATGTGCTCCTAAATAGGTTTATATATATATATATATATATATATATATATGAGACTCTTGCTGAAAGATAAAAGCTTATGAAAAGCAAGTATTAGTAGCCTTTCATACCCCAAATCTATAAAATAAGCATATCGTCTTTACCTCAAACAATAGGGATTGTGTAGTTTTTCCTTATGAAAATGCTTTGGTAATCACCACTTTCCTTTCTAAATATATAATGCATAAGATGTTAGTGGAGGATGAGAGCATGATTAACATTTTTTCCGATGAAGTGATGTATAAGATGAGCATTGATAGCTCCAAGTTAACTTTGGTTAGGACTTTAATGATAGGGATAGAGAGGAAATATATGTTAATATAGGGTGACATTGAGATACTAGTCACCATTTATACCTATCTTTATTACAAGATTTTTTAACAGACCTTCATGGTGATTAAGATGGACTTGACCTACAACATCATCATTGGTAAAATCCTTCATTAGTGAGATCAACATCATAATTAACATGTTGTATTTGACCAAAAAAACCTTAATGAAAGAGGGGTGACCATATTTAAAGGAACCAAATAGGTTGAAAAAGGTTCACTCCATATTTCTGAAAAGAAAAAAAGGCCTTCACAGTGGACTGGGATGGGTCCATGAAAGAAATAAAAACGAATTGCACCAAGGTCATGGAACAAATATTGGATATCACCTTCATAATAAAAACATTAATGCTAGCAACAAGATTAGGTCTACCTTAGACCCCAAGTAGAAATAATCTTTAATAGAGCTCCTCAATACTAATAAGAAAAAAAATATATAACTTGACATATGGGCCTGCAAGTATATCTAGGCATCAATCTTACATAGTTGCCTATAGACTGAATATAAACCCCTCATCTTCTTTTATCCACTAAAGTAAGAGAATTTTAGGATGTAAATATATATATAAAAAATATATCTAATAAGGTGGACACACTTTTATAGGCAGGTTCAATTCGGAAGGTGATATATCCCTAAGAAGACAGCAAATATAGTTATGGTGAAGAAAGCAATGAGAAGTGGAGAATGTATATATATATGTACTTCACTAACCTCATCAAAACATGCCCGAATGGAAACTTTCTTTATCAAAGATAAATAGGTTTATGGACTCCATGATCAAGTTCTAATTCCTAAGCTCACTAGGTGTGAACTTAGGGTACCACTACGTCCCTATACTCCTCGAAGATGAAGATAATATATTTTTTATGATAAATAAAATGATGTTTTATTTTAAGGATATGCCTTTTAGGCTTAATAATATAGGATTCATTTATAAAAGGATGTGAATAAGATCTTTTAGGATAAGTTGGGTTGGAACATAGAAGCTTATACTAATGATATGTTAATGAATAACTTGATATTTTAACGACACATATAAGATCCCTAAGAGTTTTTCACTATTCTGTAGTAATATAAATTGAAATTGAATATGATTAGGTGTGTCTTCACCATCAAAGAAGAAAAAATCTTAAGATTTTTAGTTAGTAATAAGGGTATGAAGTGGAATCTTAAGAAGGTTCATGTCGTCTTATATATAATGCCTCCCTTGTATGTGAAATATATACATGGACTAACATGAAAAGTAACTAATCTTAACATATTCATTTTAGAAACATTATTTGTCATTATTCAAAATTTTGAAGAACATCTCAAATTTTTAATCGACTTCAAAGTATTAACAAGCTTTTAAAGAGTTCAAGGCTCATTTATCTTTTGCCAAATTCTTCTCATAAGCCAAAGAGGGTGAAAGCCTCTTCCTGTATTTAGGTGTAGGAAACCTGATATGTAAATTTTATTTCAGTTAGAGAATAGAATGGGGTGTGAAACCTAGTGTACTATACTAACAAAACTTTATATGACGCTAATAAGCTAAAGCCTTACTTCCAAACACACTAAGTTGTTGTCTTGATTGATTAACCTTTTTCCATAAATTCCTACTAAGCTAGATATATCTGGGTTATTGGTCAATAGTGATATTGGATTGGAAGAGTTTGGTTTCTCATACCAGCTAAGGCCAACTAATAAACAAAAGAGAGAATATATAGGTACTATATAAATTATCATGGATTTAAAGGAGTAAAGAAATTTTATAAAATAATACTTACTCATAGAGGACCTTCTTTCAAATAGAAATGAGTCTATATGCCTAATAGGTTAAGAGGTAATGTATTGTTTCATATATGGTGTTATTCAATTTGCCTAATAAAAGCATCAACCAAGTCCTTTCGCCTTTTTACTTTGGTATTGTCGAATCACAAATACTAAGTGAGTGTACTGTTATTCAATTTGTCTTGAAAAAAAATTAGTCATTAAATTCTCATCATAAACCACTTCAGCCATTTTATTGCAATATGATTTGAGATGGGTTACAAGGTATTAGGTTCAGTATATTTGAAATTTTAGCACTTTAAACATTTTTAGAATGATAACATTAGGCACCAAACGCATCTCAACAACCTTTACAGGATCATACATGTTATTTCCCTCAATTGCCCTTATTCTTTCCTCCAGGGTAGCTAATTTTTCCAGACCATCTTCCTCTACTACCTTGTCATTTTGAGATTTCTTTACTATCAAGTCAACAGTAAACGGCATCCTTATGGAGTATGTTGGTTGAGCATATGAAAAATATATAGAATGTTGAGGTTCAAGTGATGTCTTATTTGCCCCCAGATTCTATGGATTGAAGGGAGTTTGCGATCATAAATGCAAATTGAGTTATGACCGCTGGCTAAGCAGATGTTGCTTCTCCAAATTTAGATCTCAAAGCCTATTCAACTAGACTAGTAAACTTTATAACATCTTATTTAATACTTTCAAACTCTCTTTGTTGTTGGGTCTCCAATCTAGCTTTCTTCATTTTCATTTGTCTTTCTGTCAAGTGAGTGTTATAAGTGTGGTTTAATAGAGGACCTATATTTCAACTTACTAAATAAAAATAATGCAATTATACAAGTAAATATAAGATGCAAAAGTTATGATGTTAGCAACAAAAAGATGCATATTAAAAGTGGATTTACCTTTTGACGGGGGTAACAATGGTCCTTATTCATGGATTTTAGAAACCTGGTGTTATTAGCATGCCAACAAGAGGATCCTTGTCCAATCTTGCCTAAGTTCGAGCTTTTGACAGCCTTTCGGCTTCCAATTCAAGATAGTTTTTTTTTTCAATTGTAGCAACTCGAATTCTTCGATTTTTATTCTTCTTAGTACAATATAATGACTAAAGTACCATTTAAATTTAAAAAATCTATAACTAAGTTTGAGGGATTTTTTGGTCTTCTTGTTATAGTTTTTTAGTTAATATCATATGAGGTTAGAGGTACTTAGGTATTTGCATAAATTAATTAAAAAACAATTGAGAGAAAAGTTGTTGGTGTGTGTAGTACATATGCCAACGTGTATGGAGTTTTAACCTAATCAATATACATTTTTTTTTATTTTTTTGCCAATTTTATTTTTTTATTTAATATTGAATTTATTAAAGATTAAGCATCTTTATTTTTCTTGTTTTAATTTCTATGACGATGTCTTGGCCTCGTGGTTCGGGTCACACATTTGTCATGCTAGCTTGGAATGGCTCTGAGTTCTTACATCATTTTATTATTTTTTATTTTTATGTCAAATTTGGTCTTTATTTTTTTATTCTTTTTTTTATCTTTTTTTTCTTAGGTTTATAATACCAACTCAAATCGGATTGAGTTTTTTTTTTCAATTTCTCTTCATTCTTTGGCATTTAGATAACCTAGTCACAAAATTTTCTTTGGCTTTGAAACACGTTAACAATGCTTTAACATTGTTTTTTTTATGTTACAAAAGAAATCAACTCAGCTCGGGATGAAGTGTAAGCCACTTATCTAGTCTTATTTACATCTTATTCCATTTCTTGACAACCATGAAGCCCAAAATTAGGTTAATGGCTTGAAACATCAAGGTTCTGCTCAAGTTACATTTTATAATGAAATGAATGGTGAAAGCTAAGGAAAAAATAGGGGAAATGGGTATAATTATTTCAACTCAAAATGAAGATTTTATACAAAGCATGGCACCAACACGAATTGAGATCTTAATAGCTTTCATTATAATATAGAAAATCATAAAGGTGGACGTAATATCATCAACGTAGATGTAAGACCAGCTAACCACACTTCCTTTTAATTCTTTAATCGCTTTAACCACTCTTATCAAGCTAACGACACTCTACAAGCTCGAGCTAATGTTATAATTAGAGGAAAATAAGAACCTAATTAGCATCTTAATACGGATCCTGGTAAATATGAAAACTAAAGACCTTATAAAGGAATAAATGTGGTCATTGTATGTAGTGGTGATTTTTTTTTATCTCTCATGAGACAAAAATGTTATTAGTTAGTCAACTTATCATGAATATGCCTTATACTTCATAAAATTCAAAATTTAATGCACATTGAATAATTTTTAAAAAAATTGAGAAAGTGATAATTTGGAAGATATTTTTTAAATACTTTAATGACAATATTAGATTGACATATGCTAATCATGGATAATCTTTCAAATTCGTGATCTAAGTTATGAGACCATAATAATTTCATAGAAAAAAATAAAAAATATTATGAAATTCAATTATCAGTTAATAACATATTGAAGGATGAAATTGAAAAATAAAATATTCAATTAAAAAAAGGGACTTGGGTCAAATTAGTTTAACTTCCAAACTTGTGACCTATGTCATGAAAATGCGATAAGCACACGGAATGCAAATTGAAAGAAAAATATAAAGCTCAATTCTTCATCAATTCAATGTTAAATGATGAAATTGAAAAAAAAATTAATTTAAAAAACAGGATAAAAAAATCCTAGTCAACCTAGATTTGATTATTTAACCTGTGACTCGGGTTAGTTTGTCCCGGGTTATAAGATTAGGATAAGTCCATAGAAAGTAAATTAAAAAAAATAATCATGGATCCCAATACTTAACTAACCTAATATTGAAGGATAAATTTAAAAAGAAAAAACAAATTAAAAAAAAAGTACCAAAGAAATTATACAATACAATTTGGGATAACATGTGAAACTCATGAATGTGGTTACGATACCGAGATAACCCTATAGAAAGTAAACAAAAAAAAATCATGAAGCCTAATTTTCAATGAACTCAATATTGAATGATGAAATTGAAAAAAAAATAACAATTAAAAAAAGAAAAAACAAACTCGAGGCAACCCGGGTTAACTTGCTAAACTGACAACTCGATTCATGATACCAAGATAACCCAATAAAAAGCAAACTAAAAAAATCATGAAACTAATTACAATGCAACCCAATGATAAATGATGAAATAAAAAATAAAACAAAGTAAATATAAAGATTGAGGATCAAATTTAACATCTAAAAACAAATGGCATACCACTTTGTTACTTTGGATAGATTTGGGTGTAGAAATCAAGAAAAAGAGAGTGAAAAGAAAGGGGAAGAAAGAAAGTAAAGTTAGGTCATCAAAGCTAAACTAGACCTCTTACATGTACATACATTGCCATATAAGAAAGAGACCACCGGGATTAATGAAATGATACCAAAAAAGCTCGCAAATGGATGTTGGTGGCCTCTTCACGCATTGCATAAGTGCAATAACCTTTCTCATATGATGATAGCCCTCCACTTCCTTTCCTTTTATTCACTTCAATCCTTGAGTACTAATTTCAAATTCAAACTCAATCTCTAAAGATTTAGATGTTCTAAATTAATTAAATTGAATTATATTTTTTTAAAATCAAGCATCAACCAAGTACTGTTTTTTTTCATTGACATCATAAAAATCCATGAATTTAATTGAAGTAAATCTTCAAGTCCGAAGTAAATATGTAAATTGATCTATAGTGCTTCTCCTAAATGTTTTGGATTCTTTTGTAATATTGTTTTATTTTTATCAATATTTACTGTTATCCAAAACTATTTCCAACGGGTTATGCTGATGAAACGAGAAAGCGATTGTAACTAATATGATATTTTCTTGTGAAATCCATCCATGTCAATGATTTCTAAAGAAAAATGAATAATAGCTATTAGCTACGAAATCATCGACTAATACTTGCAGTTTGAACTCTAATAGTATTAAAACTAGAGAGCTAGTTCTCACTATGCCGTAAACTGGATCAAAGCTTTCCTAGCGGGGAAAAAAAAAAAAAAGATGCCCAAAATAATGAAAGTGTTTTCAAAGGAGCAAGAAAATTGTGGGATCGAGTTATTGATTTAAATGGTTAAAAAAGTTCAGTAAATTAATAACATGATTATAAAAAAAAAGTATCAACAACAATAAAAAAAAAACTAAAAAAAAAAATAATTGCTAATTAACAAAAATAAACTCCTGTTAATATTATACCGCGAGTTAATATGCTAAATTTATGATCCAACAGTGAGGTCAAGATAACCTCATACAGAAAAAATTGAATAAAACAATGGATATAAACTCTTAAGTAAATTAAATAATGAAAGGTGAAACAAAAAAAAAATTAATAAAAAAACATTGAAAACATCCCGAGTTAACCTGGTTTAACTCGACTAATTAGCGACCCATGATATGAGAACGAGACAACTCCATTGAATGGATGAAACTAAAAAAAATTAATTTTAAAAAAATATAAAAAAGGACTAAAGTCAAATCGAGTTAATATTTGTATTTTATGACCCGGGTCATGAGATCAGGTTATCCTATAAAAGGAAAACCAAAAAAATCGTGAAGCAAAACCCTTAATCATCCAAAATTGAAAAATAAAATGAATAAAAAAATGAGGACAAAATCTGTTATAAAAATTAAATTAAATAAAACATTGAGGAATGAAATTGAAAAATAAAATAAATTAAGAAAATAATAAAAATAAATAGCAATAAAAAAAATGAGGACTAAATTTGAAAATAAAATTAAATGAAATAAAATTATGAGGGATCAAATTGAAAAATAAAATAAATTAAGATAAGGATAAAAAATAAAAAAATAATAATTAAAAGAATATGGATCAAATATAATATTATGATAGGTGAAAAAAATTAAAAAAAATTATAAATTAAAAAATTAAGATAAAATTTAAAAAATAAATTAAAAAATTTAAAGAAATATAGGCGTGAAAATTAATGGGGAGTTTTTTTTTTTAATGCAAAATCCACATGTGCCGTCATGGGATAGAGAGATCGTGTTGAAAGTCACTGTTAGGCTACTATAGAGCACATCATACCCCTTCTAGACGGTGTAGACGCCACCCACGTGCAAGGCACATACCAAACGATATTCAACAAAGAAACACGAGACAAAAGTCGCGAGATTGTGGGCTCCATGGACAGGAATTTTTTTAAAAAATAAGAGGTCACTGATGTGGTAGGTACGTGTTGAATGATGACGTGACTGCACAAAGACTGGGGTCCACCACCACCCTCGCCTCGATCACTGTGAGCTGCTGCCTTTGCTAACATGCGCTCTCTGTTCTTGTAGTTATGATCCTGTGGAGTTGGTCGTATTGCATTCGAATGTGTCGTCCTGCCGTTTATTGGCACGTAATCAAGGTATAAGTCATCTATCAAGCATTTTCCATATAACCCCGTTTAGTATTGCATTCTAAAGAGCATTTGGGAGTTCCCCTAAAAATTTTAAGATCAATGTGTAAAAATTAATTTGTTTTATATGATTTGGATTATTTTAATGTGTTGATTTTAAAAATAATTTTTTAAAAATAAAAAAAATTATTTTGATGTATTTCGACACAACAAGCAACCGCAACTACATTCCCAAATAGCTGTTAAAATGTAAAAATTAATTTTGATTAAAATTAATTTTTTTATATTTTTGAATTGTTTTAATATGTTGATATCAAAACTAATTTTTTTAAAATAAAAAAATATTTTAATATATTTTTAATAAAAAATATTTTAAAAAACAACGACTAAAATCTCCAAACACCTATCAATAAAATTATGGTATAGATGAGAGATGTAATTGGAATTGTTTTTGTTTATTGACGAATTTGATAATCAGATAATAATCACCTAGATTGCGTGCCAATAAACAGCAGGACGGCACATTTACGACGGACTCCATAGGATTATAACTATATGAACACCGAGCGCATGTTAGCAAAGGCGCGAGTGAGCGAGGTTTGTATGATTTGCAGATGAGAGTTATTTGGATCCTTTAGATATCCTTCAAAAATTCGTGGAAGACTTCTTCAGAGTAATTTGTGACTCCACTCAAGCGGCCACGGCTAATTCAAGAAAACAAAATTTTACTTTTTGAAATACTTTTAATTTTTAATTAAATTACATATATATATTTAAAAATATAGTTATTTTTTAAAGTGTTTTTTATTTAGAAAAATATGTTAATAATATTTTTTATTTTTAAAAAATTATTTTTAAAATTAACACATCAAAATATTTAAAAATATTAAAAATATATTAATTTAAAAAAATTCAAATTTTTTTAGAAATATTTTTTTTAAAATAAAATAAAAAAGAATGAGAAAAAGGAAGAAAAGGCAAGGTGAGTGGGGCCAAAAGTCGAGAGAAACGGAGTCTGAAAATCTAGGGTAGATCTAAAATGGTACGGGCGTGATGATGTAGTTGTGTCGGGGTGCCATATCTAGAGTAATTAAGCAGACAAGATTCAGGAGGTCACGTGATATGGTAACTATAGCATTCTCTTTTTATCATGTGGTGTATAGTCGTTGATTGAGCTGACGGCTTGGCAGGTGTGGACCCCACCTCATTTCTCATTTGAGAATTTTTACACAGATATTGCAATGGATCGGACTGGGTTAAAGTGCGGTTCGATTCTTATTTATAAAAAAAAATAATTAAATTGAATTTCTGTGTATGTACTTTTAACTGGCCGGAGAAAAGACAGAAATCGTGCTAGAGAGACAAACGTAAGACGACTGGGCTGCGAATGAATCAACGAATAATAAATCGATGGCAGCATATCAGTTGAGAGTTCTGAAATTGAAATTGATGCAGAAATGAGTAAACGGCCCAAAATAAAGAAAACAAAGAGTGAAAGAAGGAGATTCAAACCTTTTTCGCGATCAATAGCCAGATGTCGACGTCCCTGAGGAATTAGGTTACTGATTTAATGATTTTACTTTGTTATTCTTCAATATTTATTCTTCAGCGTTTTGTCATTTGAGAAAGCTAAAACCACGTCGTTTAATAACAGTCAAAATAAAAAAAATTAACCGGGTCTCTTTCAAGTTTGACCGGGTGGCCCGGGTCCCGGGTCGACCCGGTTTTATAGGACCAATTCCCGAACGGGTTTTTATCTCCACCCGGACCGGTCCCAGGCACGTGTCGACCCGCCAGGCCGGTCCGGGTTTTAAAACACTGTTTATAACTATTATTTGTATTTGGTAGAGTGGGCCCACGTAAAGGGGGTTTTTTTTTTTTCCTATCTATCTATTGCGTTTCCGGCTGGATTCAAAATTTTTACATGTTCGTTTTTAAATCTCTTTAAGGTTTTTATAGCATCATATAAAATAAAATCTTACTAAATTAGTGCAAAGAGGCTTATATACTCAATAATCTTATTTCTATAATTCACATTTATGATATTAATATTATATGTGATTTCAAAATATAAAATTATGACATTAAATAACGTTAATGATATACGATTTGTTTAAGAGTGCGGTTGTAATTGTTTTTCAAAGTATTTTTTATATCGAAATGTATCAAAATAATATTTTTTTTTAAATAAATTATTTTTAAAATCAGCATATCAAAACGATCCAAAACATATAAAAATATTAATTTTTTATAATTTTTTTTTAAAAAACACGGGTTGCTCTACGTTTCCAACGGTCTCATAGTATTGTTCTATATAGATAATTGAAGATATCTTATGTTCTAAAATCAAGTGTTTGTTGTTATTGTTATTTTGCATTGACTTGCATTATATATTTTAACTTGCATTATATCACTTTGATTAAGGTCATGAGGAGGTCATGGCCCTCCAAAATTTATTTTGTTATGTATAATTATTAAAATTTTCATTTATGCCTTAAAAAACATAAATAAATTACTGAATATTTATGAAATAATAAGTTCTTAATCATAATAACTGATTACTCAATGTGGAATTTATATATTTTATTATTTTAATGCATATTGAATTGTTTATATGAGAAAAATTATGATGAAATAATTTATCTTTTATTAGGTGTTATGCGGTGAACATGAAAAAAATGAGCTACTAATATGTATTAAATTGAAATCATTCTATAAATGTTCATTTGCATTTATAATTCAAATAAAATATTTACTTGTAACAAGAAAACTATAATTTCATCAATCAATATTTTTTTAAAATAATTTGAGATATGATACATCATCTAATAAAATTATGAGTTATTGATTCTAATAAACACATTAACAAAAGCTAAGAGGCCATGGAAAAACATTATAGATCCAAACTTAAAAATATTGTTTATTGAAATAGTATAATGGTAATTTTGTTCTTCACACCAAAAAAACTTAAAATTAGCTATTAGAAGTATTATAATATTTTCACAATATGCATTTATCATTACTAAATTGATTAGGGGAAAGGAAGTCTTTTCGCATTTCAAAAGTATAGTAAAAAGACCAAAATACTTTTAAAATAATTATTTTTAAAATCGGCTTCAAATGCAATTTGGTACTTTCAAATTGATTTCTTTATAATTATCATGTCAGATGAAGGGTATTTTGGTATTTGACTAGATGTAGAAAAAAAAAAATGCATAGTGAAACGATTAAAATGCCTTTGGAAGTTTTAAAAAATAAAATTAGCTTCAAAATGCAATTTGGTACTTTCAAATTGATTTTTTTATAATTAACATGTCAGATGAAGGGTACTTTAGTATTTGACTAGACATAGAAAATAAAAAAACAAAACGCATAGTGAAACGATCAAAATGTCCTTGGAAGTTTTAAAAAATAAAATTAGCTTCAAAATGCAATTGGTACTTTCATATTGATTTTTTCATAATTATCATGTCAGATGAAGGGTATTTTAGTATTTGACTAAACATAGAAAATAAAAAAACAGAAACGATCAAAATACCCTTGAAAGTTTAAAAAATAAAATTAGCTTCAATAGGCTCTTTATGTCTTTTCATAAATGTTTTTTCGTTATTATCAAGTTAGCTTAGGGAAAATTGGGTCTATTCATAAATAAAGAAAATAATAATAAAAAAGTAATTGGCAAGTGTGTGGCACTTGCAAGCATGTGGAAGACACCTGTGCCCTTCGGACGACACTTTATGTCATCCAAAAATGCTTTTTTGCTGTCTTGAAAGCATTATCTATTCATAAATATTGATTTTTGCAGATACTCAAAACTTTTATTGTAAGCCTGAAGTTCTTCAGATTAAGGAGAAGAAGTCCAAGTACGTGAACATATTGATTAACCACTATCCCAAACACTAAATAACATTTTATTTTATGTATCTTGGATTTTGACACATCATCAATTAGTAACCAATATTGGTTCTACACTAATGATGACAACGCACAGCTTCGACAAAAATGATGTTTTTGTGGCTTGCTTTTGATCTTTAGCAATTTCAGTTGTTTTTATTTTTTATTTTTTTATATTATATAATAGAATAAGAGAGAATTAGCATGAAAGAAAGGAAAGAAATTGCATGAACTATAATATTGTGTTATTTCCAGAAAATTGTAAATAGCAATAGAATTACCGACTAAAAATATTATGTTGGTAATGTCCAATGAAAAAAGCAACATGTAATTTCTGTCAGTAATCACTAACGAAGTTTGAGATGGAATTTGTTTCATCGGTAATTCCTGATGGAATTGCTGACAAACAAATAAATACATATTTTGTCAGCAATTTTATCAGAAATATGACACGTCATTATATTCTGAAGGAATTGCAGATGGAAACATTATGTCATTGTTTCCCATTGAAAGCCTTTCCAGCAAATTTAAAAATGTTGCAACTGACAACAACCCTATTTTTCTTCTCATTCCTCTTTTATTTCATTGCAGAAACAACAAGCCCTCATTTTGTCACAAATTCGGCCCCAGTCATCACAAATTCAGCAACTACAACATTTAGTAGTTAACATTCTTGTCTTAGTTAACCTTTTTTTTTTCCTGACAATTCGCTACACCAAGTAAGAAAACCTAACCATTTTTTTTTATGTAACCCATTTATATTTTAGGTTAATTTATTAATTTTGTTTTTAATATTTGTAGTTTACTTGTATATTTAAGTATCTTACAACTTTTCTCTAGAAAATTTTGTTATATTAATAAATGATTTTTATGTTAGGGTTTGTTTAGGAATTAGGGGAACTTGAATTTGTTAGTAATTTGATGAAATTAAGTTTGAATTTGTAACTTAGGTTTGTTATAATGGAATAAATTATGAGTTATTTAATGGATACCAATCACATTTTGTGAATTCTATTATGTTAAGTTGGAAATTTGAAGAAAATTGATTTTTTAAAAAAATTGATAATAATTAAAAGGTATTAATTTAATTAGATTGAATAAGTTTGAATTGTAAAAATGATAGATAATTATTTGGGAAACAATTATTTGTTATTAATATAATTGCTTAACATATTTTAACGCAACATTGATTTTATATAGAAATGATAATTGGTTATTAGATTGTAAATTTATTTGTAATAAAAATGTTGAATTTTGAATTAATGGTTACATTATTATTAAATGTTGTCATCAGTATTCTATACATGTTTCATAAGTAATAGATGATTATTCTTGGATGTATTGAAATTTAACCAAAGACTTGTATATGAAAAATTATCTTCAAAGGGTTGATGTTATTAATTTTATACTTTCTAATATGAAGAATATTAGTAGAGGCAAAATTAGATGTCCATATATGAAGTGTAAAAATAAAAAGTTGCACCATAATGATGTAGTGATGATGCATCTTCTAAAAATAGTTTGTAGAAAAATATTTGTTATGGTTTGCACATCCAAAAAACCCTATGTTCCTTACAAGAACATGTTAGATAGGAT
>Ga0325414_1004385_pt1 | contig 14762 bp, 6 predicted proteins | sample PopdelMetagenome_8_FD_206183 | JGI IMG/M metagenome (GOLD analysis project Ga0325414, IMG submission 206183) | Populus deltoides microbial communities from Bellville, Georgia, United States - Leaf-PdKOR-R3 | ecosystem: Host-associated > Plants > Phyllosphere > Phylloplane/Leaf | place: USA...
AAACATATAAATTCATGTTGTCCTTTCTTAATTACTGATTTGAATTTATTTGGTTATCATATCAACTGGATGTTTTACATCTCCTGTAAGAACTTCAAACCAGATGTTCTATTTTATTCTTTATACTTTGATACTCAAACTTTTAGATTTTTTTTCAATTTGATCCAATGCTTTTAATATTATAATCTAATCTTTGAATTCGATTTTTCTTATACCCTGAATTCAAATTATGAATGCAGTCATAAAAACTAATCGAGAATATCCTTTATTACTAAAGGGAAATAAAATTGAAAACCCCCCTTAAAATTCAAAGACTAAACATTAATTCAAAAATTGAAATTAAACAAAGTTCAAGCTGTTAAAAACCTTGGATTTCTACCCTTCAAATTTTAAACCAAAAATAATCTTGCAAGCATAAAAATAACCCCAAATTCCATATAAACTTCAAATGATTTTAAACACATACATGCTTCTATTATATATAGAAGGACTAGAGGATACCCATCAACCTAGCAGCACAAGTATACATCAACTAATTTAATCATTTCGAGGCTGTTTGTTTACGCGTTAAAAGTTGCGCTTAAAGTAAAACGCAGGAGTTAAGTGTTTGGTAAAGGAAAAATCACTGATTACTGTTCATGGGTCCCATTAATTATTGTTTTAGAAACGCGGGATTAAAAGAAGCAGCTGAAGGCTGCTTTTCTTGCACTGTTCATGTAATTAACATGAACAGTGCACATTAGTACACTATTCACATGCACTGCGGTGTTTTTTTTAGTTTTTTAATATTTTTTAAAAATTAGTTTAGAGTGAATTTTATACATGATAATATTTTATCTAATTTTATTATACGCTAAAAAAATTATGAAAATTGTAGTTCTTATCGGATGTATTTTATACGTAATGGAATTGTAGATGATTTTATGGAATAATAAAAAATATTTTATATTAAATATGATTTATTTCATGATGTAATAGCAATAGTTAAATTCACAATATTTAAATTAAAAATCATCAATATTAATATATATATATATATATATATTTTAAATTATTTTATAATAGCAATAGTTAAATTCACAATATTCAAATTAAAAATCATCAATATTAATATATATTTTTTAAAATTATTTTATAACCTCAATTTTAAAAGCATTTTTAACCAAACACATTAAACTACTTTTTCTTCAACCTCAATTTCAACTACAGTTTTAACCAAACACCTATTTTTTCAAACGAATCTCAACTAAAAGTACTTTTTATAAAACCACTTTTTTCAAACCACAACCACAAAAAGCTACCGCAATACCAAACACACTCTTCATGTCTTTACATACATCCAGCAACGGAGGTAGGGGGCTGGTAGGGACCTCGATTCGTGCAAAAAAATGTTTTTTCCAACATTTTTTTTTTGTAAATATTTATAATTTTAGTAAAAATAACTCAAATTTTAACCTTTAAAAATAAATTTTTTAAATTTACCTTTTTTTAATTTTTTATTCTTACTCCGCCCCTGCGTACATCTTCGATCATCAGACTAAAGAGGAGTCTGAGGTCTTGCATACATCTATAATTTCTCTATTGATCCTATAATTTCTCAAGCTGATGCCAATACTCCTTCTCAAATTGGTGCATACAAATCTTAGATGTTTAACTTGTTAAGTGAGTTATAGAAATTCTTACTACAAATAATAGCTTTTGTGAGTAAATCTGCTAGTTGGTTTTTAAAATTGACAAACGAAAAACAAATAATTTTGGCTTCAAGATTCTATTTAATTAATAAAATATAAATCTATCTCTATATGTTTTGTCTGGTCATGTAGAACTAGTTATATGAGATATCAATAACAACTTTATTATCACAAGAACAAGTTCATTTCACAGTTAGGAGCAAAGCTGATTTCTGTTAACAATCTTTTAAGCAAGAAATGTTCAGAAAGACCCTTAGTCATCCCATAGAATTCAGCCTCAACACTCGACAATGCCACTACTTTTTATTTCTTACTTCTCTAAGTAACAAGATTCCCTCCAACAAAGGTGAAATACCTCAAAGTTGATTTGCTATGGAAAATATTTCTTAGCTAGTCTGCATCTATATATCCTTTTATCCTTAGATGGTTATGTTTTGAAAGCATAATTCCCTTTCTAGGAGAAGACTTCAAGTTTCGAAGAATTTTAATCATTGTTTACATGTGATCTTTATTTGAACAATGCATGAATTGACTTACTACACTCATGGTATAAGAAATATTTGGGCATGTGAGAGAGAGATAAATAAGTTTTCCTGCAAGTCTCTAGTACCTCACTTTATCTATAGGTAATACGTTAGTGTATTCTCCAAGTTTATGATTATAAACAATTGGTGCGTCTGCAAGTTTGCACTCTAGTAGTCCAACTTCAAATAGTAATTCTTAAAATATTTTTATTAGGAAAGAAATATACATAGCTTTGATCTAGAAATCTCAATTTCTAAAAAATATTCCTTCTAGATTCTTCATTTCAAATTTAATAGCCAACTGCTCCTAGAGTCTTGATATTTATTTTGGATTCTCTCTTGTAATAATCATGTCATCCACGTAGACCATTAGTGCAATCACCTTGCCCTGTTGATGTTTTAGAAATAGCGCATGATTTGAGTTGCTTTGTTGAAAAACATGTTTCTTCATTGCTAAGATAAATCTCCTGAACTATACTCGATGTGATTGTTTTAATTCATACAGTGCTCGCTGCAATTTGCACACCATCTTGGATTCTAGGTTGCCATGTAGCCTGGTGGAATATTTATATAAACTTTCTCCTTAAGATCATCATGGAAGAAAGTATTTTTTAGATCAAATTGATGTAATGGTCAATCAAGATTAGCTGTAAGAGATAATACCATCCGAATTGTGTTCAACTTGATCACTAGTGAAAAGGTCTCTTGATAATCAATACTATATGTCTATATATAGTCTTTTGCTATCAGTCATGCTTTACATCTCTCAATTCATCCATCTATTATGTGTTTTATAGAAAACATTCATTTGCACCGCCACCAGTTTTTTTCCTTCGAGTAGGGGTACCAAGGTCCAGGTTCCATTTTTAAGCAAAGCATCCATTTCTTCTTTTATAACTTTAGTCCACTTGGGATCAGCCAACGCTTCATGAACACGTGTAGGTACATGACATGAGGAAAATGTGTGTACAAAGTTTTTTAGAGATTCAAAAGGCCTTTTAATTAATATATACAAAATTTGCAACTGCCCTGAATGTCCTAGCGATCGGCACATAAGGGGGTGGTTGCCCGGGTTTCTCGGCCTGGTATCCTGCACCTCGCGTTTATGATTATTCTTTTAAGGTTAACCCGTTAAATCCAAGATCCATATCATAAAAATCTGATAACTAAATAAAAAAAATTTAATATTAACAAATTAAATAAAAAAAATTATTAAAAAAATGACGGGTTAACCCGTGAAACCTTGGATATGTGTCATGAAAGTCTAAAAACAAATTGCCCAACCTTTTCACCGTGGGTTAATTATAATACTAAAAGAAAAAATTGGAAGAAAAAAACTAATTAAGAAAAAGAAAAAAATCTGAATTAAATAGGTTAACCCACCAAATTAGGTTAACCCGTAAAACCTGGAATTCGTGTTATAAGAGTGTGATAACTAAATAAAAAAATCAATATTAATGAACTAAATTAAACAAAAAAAAGATTAATTAAAAAGAAAAAAAACTTACAGGAAGAAAAAAAACTAATGAAGAAAAAGAAAAAAAAAACTGAATTAATTGGGTTAACCCATCAAACCTGAGATCCGTGTTATAAAAGTTTGATAACTAAATAGAAAAAAATTTAATATTAACAAACTAAATTTTAAAAAAAAATAATTAAAAAGAAAAGGAAAAGAAAAAAGAAAAAAATACTAAAAAAAGATTATTTTAAAAGAAAAAAACAAAGAAAAAAAAACCTACATGAAGAAAAAAACTAATGAAGAAAAAAAATCCGAATTAACTGGCTTAACCCTTCAAACCAGGTTAACCCGTCAAACTTGGGATTCGTGTCATGAAAGTTTGATAACTGAATAGGAAAAAAAATTTACGGGTTAACCTAGAATCAGCTGGGTTAACCCGTCAAACCCGGAATCTGTGTCATGAAAGTTCGATAACTAAATAGAAAAAAAATTTACATTAACAAACTAAATTAAACAAAAAACATTAATTAAAAAGAAAAACCAGGAAAAAACAATTCAGGTTAACCCGTCAAACCCGAAATCCGTGCCATAAAAGTTTAATAACTAAATAGAAAAAAATTAAACAAAAAAAATATTCATTAAAAAAACAAAAAAAAAACAGCTTTAAAAAAAAGAAAAAAGGAAAAAAATAGCTTTAAAAAAATAAAGCAAAATATATATAAAAAAAATACTCAGTTTTTTTTACTGTAAACTGCACTGTATAACCTACAATAAAATACTAATACATTTTAATATATGTTACAACAATTATTCGATTTATATATTTGGTTATCACTTGTACAGGCCTTGGATGCGCTAAGTCATTTTCAATTAATTATATCTTTTAATTTTTTTTATTTTAATATTTGTACCCATAAAAATTGTTCAGTCAAATATTTTTATTAAAATATTGACGTGATAGTTAACTCTTCATTAAGTGTGTCTAGGTTGATATTATTTTATTTTTCATTTTTAAATATAATGTTATATGGAGTACTTATACATTATATTTTTTTATTTGTTTTTTTATTTAATACTTATATTGATAAATTTTATTCAATTAAATATTTTTATAAGCTTCAGTTACAAATCAATTTATATATCAGTTATCTTTAATACAATACATGGACTCATATGGTCAAAATAATCATCATATATTTTGCTATTTTGAATGTTTTTTTATTTCCTGTCAAGAAACAAAAATAACAGAAAATTTAAAAAATAATAATAAAAGTAATTAAGTAGATTAATTTATATTTTTCCTACACATTAGTTAGGATTTGATTTTACATAAAATAGAAACTTAAGAACTCTAACTAATGAGTAACATAAAATTAATAAGTTAATTCTATTAATTTATATATATATATATATATATATAAATATATATATATATAAAAATGATAAGTAGATGCACACAAATAAAACAAAGGGTAAATAATTTTATCTATATTATCGAGGTTCATATGAATCCAATGGACTTGAGGAGTAAGGTGATATCTTGAATAATGAGTTAATCTCCTGATTTTAATAATTTAAACCGTTTTTCTTAGTCAATGTGGCTAGTGAGTAATACCTGATATCTACCAAAGATATCATCTTATGAATTTAGAAACTCTTAAATGAATATCATTTTAGAGAAAATGCAATCATCTTTTACAAAAGAGTTCTAAAAATAGATATGCAATAAGGAGTGGAGAAAAAAAAAATGAACTTGCCTTTGAGAGATCTTGGTCTTTTTTATAGCCAATGAGACTTCTCTCTTTCTTAAAAAAGCAAGTTAAAGTGTTAATATCTCTAACTTATCAGGGGGTAAAATATCTCTAATTCCTAGTCTAATCATGGAGCCTAAGAATCTTTTGAGTTAAAAAGAGCATGGGCTCAAAATTATAGATCTGGTAGTTCATTAAACCAACATATGTTTGGGCTAGGGGCTCGGCTAAACTTGAAGATGATGTGTCGGGCAGCTCGCTAGACCCATATATGTCCAAGGTTTGAACCTGATGGTGTTAGGTTATTACTATATCTCTAATTACTCTTTTAGAAAAGATGATACATGTAAAAACAAAAAAAAATATTGATTCATTAATTATATAATTGAAAAAATCTTAAATATATCTTTATTTTTAGTTGTGTTTATTACAATATCTGATTTTTCAATGTGTCCTTGTATAGATATAACAGGTTCCATAAAACGATTGATGCCACAACTTAGAAGGTGTTTGAGAGCGTGATACCATTTACTTTTTAAAGTACTTTTGATTTAGAAATATATCAAAATATTATTTTTTTATTTTTTAAAATTTATTTTTTACATCAATATATTAAATAGATCCAAAAATACTACAAAAAAATAAATTTAAAAAAAATAAAACTTCCATAAAAAATAGATTAAACCATAACCCCAAACAGTCACTTAATCCAGCAACGTGTCCATATGTCCACGCCCATTGTTTAACTTGTTTATATTTACTTTTTAATTTATTTTTTTTTGTAATGAATCGCCTAAAATCACCAAATCATTCTAGATGCAAGGGATTTTTTCATAGGTCCATTTCACGAGTACTCTTTTCTTTTTCTAACTTTTTCTTAGCTACACACCCCTTTTTCGGGCCTATTTGGAATTATGATAGTAATTGCAATTTAAAGTATTTTTTGCTTAGAAATGCATCAATATAATATTTTTTTATTTTTTTTAAAATTATTTTTTAAATCAGCACATCAAAACGATTGGAAAATATAAAAAAAATTTAGTAAAAAACAAAATTAAAATTTGAGGAAACATTGTTTCAACCGTGTTCGCAAATGGTCTCTTCTTATCTTACGAGCAATAATGAAGTATTGAAGTTTCCATTTAGTGAAAAAAATAACTATTAGTTATCAAGATATTTTTTTTCCATCTTTCAAGACAACAATGCCTATTTGATTAATTTTGAATTAAAATCTTTTCAAAATTCTTATAATGTTAAGGGTATGTTTATTTTATATAAAATATTTTACAAAAATATTTTTTAGATTTTTTTATGTTTTTTTCCTACAAAATAGTTTATAGGAAAATACGAAAATTAGTCAATATAGAATATTTTAAAGAAAACTTTCTAACTTAATTCATGAAAAATATTTTCAGCTCATGAATTTTCATAATATATTTTATGAAAAGTAATCAACTTATAATATCATCCAACTATGTATACCACCATCTTCATCTTACAACCACTACCATCCTCTCATACACAATCGATTAACCTCTCTTCTCACAACCACCATGTCTTTTACCATGACTATCATCACCTCACCATCACCATCACGATCATCTCATCACCTCCTATTTTATCATCATCACGACCATCTCACCACAACCACCATCTAACAATCACCATCATGACCATCTCACCACCACCACTACCACCACCACTACCACCACCATCTCTTTACCGCCGCCACCATCATTAAAAAATATTTTGCATGTAAAATATTTTATAGAAAAATATTTTTAAGTTAAGTATTAAAAAAATATTTTACAAGAAAACATTTTACATGTAAAATATTTTTTATTTCAAAAATATTTTATGCAAAACAAATTAACCCTAAAAAATAGAGAAAGATATTAACAAGGGTTTAAGAATCAAAGGAAGATTAAAGCACAACTGTATTTTAAGTTCGTTAACATATATTTTACTTTGAAAGAAAATCAAGTGTCCTTTGAAAATGTTACTCTAATATGTGAGAAAGAGAAGCATCTCTACTTTTAACTAAAAACACAGCTTTTTTTAGTTTAATTTTTTTTAATTAAAAGCATAAATTTAACCTTTGATTATATATATATATATATATATATATATATATATATATATATATATATATATATATATATATTGCATTCCTTATTTATTGTTTTATATTTTAAAATCACAAAAATTTAGTCAAACAACTTATCCAAGATTCGAGTGACAAATTGAACAGGTTAACTCAAATCAATCTAAACAATATCATTTCAAGATTTTTTTAAGTTAAAATGATGATTTTTGAAAAAAAAAATCTCAAATTAGGTTTTCATCTGGTCGAATGAATCATACCAAATCAACTCTCATCTAATTTAATTTAAAACACAACCTGTATCAGATAGTCACCAAGTTAACCTGCCAAGAGAGGCCTAGTTTAATAGCATTGATTTAAGTATTTATAAGCATAGACAACCAATAATTTTATCCAACACTGGTTTTTTTTTTTTTAAATACGATGCCGAAGCTATAATTAGTGTCATTTTATAAGTTACAGTTGGATCCATCAATTAATAAGCCACGCTATCAAATTGGTTAATTTTTTTTCTTTTATTCTTTGCAACTCTCACAAGTTGTTTGAATCTAAAATCAATTTTTATGTTAAGAATCTTTTTGAAGGTATGGATTTGAATTCCAAATGAAATTCTAATTATAAAAAATAGTCAAAAACAAATTAGAGACGAGACCCTTTGATTTCCTACAACAATTCCAAATTGAATTTAAATTACATAAAAAATTGAATTTAGTTCTATATTTAATTTGGTTCCAATTAATAAACTGTAGATTTCTCTCTGTATCTGGATCTTTTTTCTTTATCTTTATCTTTCTCTTCCTTGCATTACCAATCATGAAAGAAAAAAGCACCCGCTTCCAGCAATTTGATGAGCTCTACTAGGGTAGGTGGTTTGATTATCTACTCTTGCCATTCTCTACATGTTATGTTAAGATTATCAAACAAGTCTTAGGGAAAAAAAAAAAGCAGCATCATTTTTGTGTCTGCACATTAAGAAATACTGTGTTCCAAAATATCTGCTTAGAAAGAGCAATATAGAGGATGAAACACGATGAGAATTGCAACATGGTTGTGCTAGTGATTTGTCTCATCTTCTCTCTCGTGATAGGAGCATCAAAATTTGTTTGCAATTTTACTAATTACAATTTGTAGATGGGTTCAATATGATTACTAAGAGTGTTTAAAAAAATCGATCAACTGAGAAAACCAAAAAAATCAAAGAAAAATTAATAGAAAAAATCAAACCGAGATAAAAAACCGATTAAATTGATTTTCAAAATCATAAATTCTAACAGGTCTAATCCGGTTGCAGTTTTAAAACTAAAACTGACAAACCAAACCAGACAAACCAAAAAATCCTAAAAGCTTTAAAAATCAAGAGGATATAAATAGTTAAGTACTGAAGTTATCCTAACCCTAACATAACCCCCCCTCCCCTACCCTCACAAAATGCTGACGCCCAAAGAAGAGAATATTCATCTCATTCTTCCTTTTCCTTTCAAGTTTTCAACTGCTCTGCATTCTGCAGCCACCTTTCTATCTCAAAACTCAAAAGCTAAGCCACCCACAAGCCTCCCATCATCCCTAACTTCTCTTTTTTCTTTACTTCTGGCCGTACACAAACTCACATTTTCATCTCCCTGATTACCACAAGGAAGCTTGCTTGAAATGAAGTGTATTTATACCTTGACCAAACATCTATACAAATAAAATCAGAAAAAGAAGCAAATTCTACATGTGTGCTTTTAAGAAAAATAGACAGGTCACTATCCCCCTCACTAGCATATATTCCAGAATCATCTTCCAAGGAACATAGTGCATCACCACCAACAAGATGGAGTATGCCACCAGCTAGAGTATGTTTCTCAAGATTCGATAGCCTAAAATAATATCTTGCTTTATTGATCAACTAAAAATGCACAAAAGCCCATTTCATTGAACCGATTAGGTTTCTAGTTTTATGACAAAAAAAACTGAATTTCATTGAATCGAACCGATTTGGTTTGAACTGAATTTTGGTCCGGTTCGATTTATATTTTTCAAAACCAATGTAACTCGGTTCGGTTGGTTTTTTTAGTTCAAACCAAACCGAACCATGAATAGACCTAATTATTACAATCAAAACCTGACAAGATTGACAGGACATGAATTGGCATGTTTAATATGATTATAGGAATATTTGTTTTAATTAGGGTTTAGAAATTACAATAAATGGGTTTAATTAGGTACAGATTTTTTTGGAAAGAGAGAGGTGGACATGAAGAATGGAATAAGTTGGAGAGAAAAGGCAGTAAATGAGAGAATTCAGAGTTGCATTAAGGAACTAACAGAGAGAGTTTCAAAGAAAAAAGAGAAAGTTAGAGAAAAAAGTGGAGAGAAAGATAATTGAAAGTTGAGAAAATAAAATAAAGTTGATTTTCAAGGGATTGTCGACATGACCAATTTGATGATGTTGTTTATTAATGGATGAATCAAGATGTAACTTATAGAAGTTTTTTTTATATAATTATCTTATTCAATGAATAATAAATAAAATATAAATATCATCAATTTCAATTCAAATATAACCTAAAATATATATTTGTATTATGTAAAACACACACACACACACTCTTCAAATACATGTTATTATTTTATTTTATATTGAATAATAAATATCTATTTGAATATTTAAAATTTAATTAATAAAATATTATGTAATATACTAAAAAGACTTAATGCCCCTGTTACTGTTTACATAGACACAAAACACTGTGAATTGGAGCAGTTTAATGGCTGCCCAGCCCTTGACACAAAACACTAGGGTGTAATGGCAGCAAGGGAGGGATGATGTTGTCTTTTTGCTCGAGTGCATTTGGCATTGAATGAATGGTTGGGGAGAAAATTGTTAGCACAAGTTTTGATGAGGCTACAGGCCATGGGGAGCGGGTACCTGGCGCTGGCGCTTCGGCTGCCCGGCCCTTGCGCGAGGCAGACCGAGCACCACATGGCACATGAGCGGCCCTACCCTTGTGCAGGGCAAATCCGAGCATCACCTGACGCTTAGGCGGCTCAAGTACGTGGGGCAGACCCTAGCGTCACCTAGCGCTAGGGTCTTAGCAAAAGACTCGATTGGCTATGGCTACCCCAGTGCCACGTGGTGCTCGGGCGACTCTAATGCGAGGGGCAAACCCTAGCGCCACCTGGCGTCTATGTAAAACCTGGAAAAAAAATTAATTAAAGTTGCTTAAATTGCAAACTAACGACATGAGAAATAAAGTGAAAAAATTCATGCATATGGTTAAATAAAAATAGGAATTCATAAATTTTTTAATATAAATTCCTGGTGAAATAATTCAAGACATTATAAATAAACTCGATAATGTTGAGGGTTGGATTTAATTGAATAGAATAATACACTTAAAGGAAATGGGGCCTAAATGCAAATAAGAAAAATTATAGAGTATAAATACTCTTCTCCTCACCAAAAATCTGCAGCAACCAAAAGGAAAGAAAATAGGGAGTTTTGTATCCATTCTTGCAAAATCAAGAGAGAAACACTAAAATTTCAAGAACTCATCCAAGATTAAGGGCTTATAGATGGAATAAACACTTGTAAGCAAGGGATTAACAAGAAAACTGAACAAGAAGAGAAGAAGGACAACTGACTGTCATTAGAAAAGAAAGAAGGGAGTTGAAAATCTTCAACTAGTTGAAAATCAAAATCTTAATTCGTACCGGGTAAGGTGTTCTAAACATGATCTTAAAATTCATTTCAAATTCAATAATGAATTGATGCCTTGATATTGAATTATAGGTTAGGGTTCTTAGACATGAATTAATGAAAAGGAATTTGTTGTTAAAATTAAGTTAATTCATGTGAGGTATGTGATAGCGGCGTGAAACCAAAATAATTTACCCAGAAAATATAGTTTGTGAAAGTATTGTGTGAAGGGAAGGGGGTGATGAATCTAGACAGACTTGTCTCCTAACTTTCGGTGAGATTTTGGGTAGGAAGATAAGGGAATTAGGATTGGATTCCTTATAGAAATTGTAGTTTTGGATGTTAGCTAACCAAGGAAACTGATCTTGCTCAATTTGGAGCTTTAGAACTCTAGTTATAGGTCACCAACCGAGACTGAGTAGTGACTAACTCTGTAGGGCAGTAGGACTAATTAGTTGATGAGCAATTTTGACTATCTTGGAGGCAGAACTAGGTTCTACTTCCTCAGAGTACTTGTAGCCTCATGTCTTAGCTTTTTAACGAGATCAATCTCGCATGAAACGGAGTTTTAGAACTCTAGATATAGTTAAAAATTTGATGAGTGTTCAGACAGTAACAGTTCAATGTCTAGACAGTAACAATTGGACAGTAATAGTTCAATGTTTAGACAGTAACAGTTGGATAGTAAAAGTTAGACAGTAACAGTTCAATGTCTAGACAGTAACGGTTGGACAGTAACAGTTTAAAAGTTTGACAGTAACGTTAGACTTTCACGTGAATACTATATGTAAGAATATAAAAGAACTAAGTCATGCAACATTTACACTTTAAGATACTAACTCTGGAAATATACATGATATATGTATATATGTTATTATGAGGAAATGAACATGCATAGAAAGTAACTTATGTGTAATGAATGAATATGGATTCTCTATAATAATCGGCTTGAAGGAATCATAACCAAAAAACTTCCTTGTGATTCAGGAGGAGCGACCAGGATTGGATTTTTTGTTAGGGGAGGTCACGAGACAGGCAGAGCAAGTGCGTAATTTTCCCTCCTACTTGCACTTATACAATTTAAAGTTCTTCTAGTGAATGCAATTACAATAAATACCATATTCAATTTAAATAAAGTCTAGCGTATTTACAAGATTAATTTCGGCTAATGGTATCCGTGATAGGATTGCTGGGAAATGAATTACAAGAATAGCTTGGGCTAGTGATGTCCGCATTGGGATGCCCAAGAACGAATGAGAAGACTCGATTTGTAAAGGGTATTCGTGTTTGAATAACCTGGGAAAATTGATAAATATAATTGCCTAAAAATATCAAGGTTGGACTTTGCAAAGTCATCCAGTTCATGCAAGTAAATAAAAGTATTCAAATTAAGAATATGCAAATAAGTGTTAATTGGGTTTAAATGATTTACAAACAAAATATAAGTTGTATGTTAGAATTCTTATGGATCCGATTGAAATTTATACTTCATTCGTATACATTACATAAGCATATATATATTATTAATATAATGGTATGTTTATTTATATAACAGATCCATCAAATATTCAGGGAGATCATTAGTTTAGGACTTTACTTTATCAAACTTATATAAATATTTAACTTAAACATAATGGAATTAACGCGTTTATGCAATGTGCTTTTTATGTAAACCTTGATGTATTTATAAAAGTTCAGCTTAACATATAGTACTTTAGTTATCTTGTAATTAACCCTTTTGGAATGTTTGAATACTTATTATTAACTTTTAAATTTTATGATATGATATGTGGGATATGTTCATCCTCATACAATATATATATATATATATATATATATATATATATATATATATATATATTGTATGAGGTGTTGAATTATGATGATTGAAATAAGGCCCGAAATTATGGGACCTTGTGATGATGGGTTGATTGAGTAAATTGATAGCAGTCGATAACTTGAGATGTCCTAAATACAAACGAAACTCTGCTGAATTTTTGGTAGATTTAAAAAAAAAAATCACCCTTAAACTAAGAACATATGTTGAGATCTTTTAACATTGATCAAGTCGTACAGTCGAGTCTGTTACAGTCTAGATCTTGGCAAAAGGCAGGATTGACTATGGTAGCCCAATCGCCACGTGGCTCAAAGGCAGACCAAGCGCCGCGTGGCACTTCCTTTGTTATTATAATATTATTACTTATAATAAAAAACAATATTATTTATACTAAAACTGATAATATTTTTAGTATTCATACTATTAATTATAAATAAAAAATAATATTTATAGCATAAATAATACTATTTTTTATATGAATATTTTAAATTTTAAAAACAATAATAATATTTTTAATGCAAATACTATTCATTATACAAATAAAACTATTTTTTGATATCAATAATTTTAATTATAATAAAAATTAAAATATTTATAACAAAAATAATACTATTTTTTATAGTGATACTTTTAATTATAATAAAAATTAAAATATTTAAAATCTTTCATCAAGACCCTTTAGTACTCATACTATTAATTATAAATAAAACAATATTTATAGCACAAATAATACTATTTTTATGTGAATATTTTAAATTTTAATAACAATAATAATATTTTTTATCGCAAATACTATTCATTATACAAATAAAAATATTTTTTCTATTAATAATTTTAATTATAATAAAAATTAAAATATTTATAACAAAAATAATACTATTTTTTATAGTGATACTTTTAATTATAATAAAAATTAAAATATTTAAAATCTTTCATCAAGACCCTTTAGTACTCATAGTATTAATTATAAATAAAAAAAAATTATAGCACAAATAATACTATTTTTTATATGAATATTTTAAATTTTAATAACAATAATAATATTTTTTAATGCAAATACTATTCATTATACAAATAAAACTATTTTTGATATTAATAATTTTAATTATAATAAAAATTAAAATATTTATAACAAAAATAATACTATTTTTTATAGTGATACTTTTAATTATAATAAAAATTAAAATATTTAAAATCTTTCATCAAGACCTTATAGAATTGGGTCACATCAGACCCATTGAGCTAGGTATATGACGTCGCACCTAAGACAATCGGGTCCTGCCTCAGACCCAAGATAATCAGGCATTTTGCTATGACCCATGCACCACGTGGCGCTTGGGCACCCTGAGCACCACCTGGCGCTTGGATAGCTCCAATGCGAGGGGCAGACCTAAGCACCACCCAGCGCTTGGGTCTTAGCAAAAGGCGTGATTGCTTATGACAACCCCAAGTTGGGTCCGGATGCGTCCGCGCCCAACCTCAAGTTAGGTCCTTGAAATTATTATTCAAAGTGTTCATATCAAAAATATTATTATTTGTGTTATAAATATTATTACTTTTATTATAACATATTGATATAAAAAATATTATTATTTGTATTGTAATCATCCTTAAAATTCTTAATATAATTATTTACATTATAAATATTTTTATTTTTATTATAATTAATAGTGTGAATATTAAAAATATTATTATTTGTGTTATAAATATTATT
>Ga0325414_1004386_pt1 | contig 14760 bp, 9 predicted proteins | sample PopdelMetagenome_8_FD_206183 | JGI IMG/M metagenome (GOLD analysis project Ga0325414, IMG submission 206183) | Populus deltoides microbial communities from Bellville, Georgia, United States - Leaf-PdKOR-R3 | ecosystem: Host-associated > Plants > Phyllosphere > Phylloplane/Leaf | place: USA...
TAGGTTTGGTAAACTTCAAGGACTAGAACTCACTCTTCATGATCCTACTTCTTTAAGACACATGGCTCGTGTTTTTGGGTTGCAAGTTAGATTGTCAATTTTAACGTTGAGTACAACGATGATCAATTATTGTTAAGTATTGTGATATTAATGATTTAAACGTTAATTTGGAGCAATGTGGTCTTGGTGATTAATTGAAAAAAGAAATTTCTAATATATAAAAATATTCTTATCATTTATTTAACATTTTTTTATTAGTATTTTTTTTGTTGATTATCTTTGACACCCGCTAAATTTTAGGTTCTTAACTAATCAACATGATATTTTTGATTTTTTTTTAAGTAGCTATCTTCTTAATTATCTTCTTTTTTATATATGAATTGTTAGCTTTCTAACCTGTTTTATTTTAATTTATTATATTTTTATATTTGATAAAAAAAAATTATTAATAGTTATTATCCGAGTAATGTGTGTTTTTATTCCTTTCTTTTGTTAATTTTTAGCACATGTTTATGTTCATAATTATAATAAAAAAAGCTCTATTATTTATATTATTGGCAAGTAAATCTTAGAGGGGTAAAAGTCACTCCCCCGTTCCCATTGGGATAGGTGGGTGTGGTAACACCTAAACCCAACTTGTCGGCACATTCCTACTACCTAACAAGAATCTATTTTATCATTGCTGATAAAAAGTAATTATTTTTTTTATAGTAAAGTATCTATTTATGATTTTATTAATAAAGAGCACTTGTTCATGGCGGATGATTCTCAAGAACACTTCATTGATGCTGTCGTTGAACAATGACATGGAAAGTGTGACCATTGAGAATAAAGTATGAATTCATACTTTATAATATACATATATTACTCGATGTTGGAGAATCAAAGCATTCTCCATCCATCTAATTTGATCTGTGATGTAATCTTTTCCTAACTCTGTTTTTTCCAATGTTATTATTAAACTGGTAAAATTTATGGCGTTTATTAGAATCTAGTTAATTCAACTTTTGTTAAAAAATTAATTTAAAGTTAATTTATTTTGATTCAACCGAAATAATCAAAATTCAATTTTAGTTTTTAGATCCGGCCCGGTCTAAAATTTAGGTTTCGACCGAGTCAATTTTTTTAAAAAATCAAAACGACGTTGTTTTAGTAAAAAAAAAAAAAAATCAACAGGTTGCAACCAAGTTTTTGACCGAATCTTACTAGATTAGTTGGGTCACACCAGTTTATTTTTTACACTTCTAATCACTTCTAATTTATCTTTAAATGAAGAATCATTCTTCAATTTATCATTATATCAAATATCCATACCCAACTCTTCCCTGGTTTTGGAAACAAGCTGAGTTTTTATTCTGTATAATTTTTTTTTTTACTTGGTTATGTATTATAAAAAAAACATGTAGAATAATATATATATATATATATATATATATATTTGAAAATAAAAAATCTCAAACCTACAACTATATTCAATTTGAAAAAGGATAATCATTTACACCATTGAATATTTTTATATATTTATAAATTTTAATAAAACACTAGCAAAGTTTTGATAGGAAAACCCTTCAATTTGGTCCTCTGTTTGTGCCATTTTAACAAACCACTCCCTATAAAAAAACAAATCCATCAGAGTTATTCTAGTAACTCATCAATTCTATCCAATTGGACTGGATTGTGAACAATATAATCTCTCTGTATAAGGTAAATTTGAGGAAATATATTTAACAAGGGCTTGTTTGCTTGATGAGCGATGGCACGAACACAAATTGTAAATAGCCCTTTTTTATAAGGATGTAATTCTTTGTTGGGTAGACTATATTCTTGCTCTTAAAGGGATTCATCAATATTCCATTTCCACCTCCGTAGTTTTAGATTTTCTTATTTGACCCCTGTAATTTTTAGGAAGCTAACATTTTTCGTAGTCTCTTTTATTCTACTTACTTTTTACTTATTTTTCCTCTGAATTTACCATATATTTTATAATATCTCATTAAAATACTTAAAACCCTAAAAGAAACTCAAACACAAAATTCAAAAAATAGCATATTTAATTACTAGGGGTAACATTGGAACTTCTTAGAAACTAGAAGGGTAACATTAAGAACCTTTATGAGATGCAAATGGAAACTCGATACATCAATAGGGATGAAATTGTAGTTTACCCTTTGATTGTTTGTCTCCACAAATAAATTCTCTCTCTGAGTTATAAACCCTAAAAGCCTCCTCCTGATTCGTAAACCCTACTGCTCCAACTCTACAGCACTCCCCACAATCTTCTCTCTCCCTCTTTGTCCCTTTGTAATGGAGAAGCAGCAACAAGAGAAGGAGCCATTGTCATTAAACTCAGACCTTAAAAAACAAGAAACTTTATTATGTGAAGAATGCAAAGAAAAACCATCAAAATACAAATGCCCAGGTTGCTCTGTACGCTCTTGCAGCCTCAATTGTGTCAAAGCTCACAAGCAACGCGCTTCCTGTTCTGGAAAACGAAGCCAGACCCACTTTGTCCATCTATCTCAATTCGATGACAATCTCCTCTTGTCCGGTACTTCTCTTTCTCTCCCTGTTTCTCTTTGTTCAATGAAAGAATGCTTTTTGAGTCTTGTTTGTGGTCGAATTGTAAATTTTCCATGTTGGGATGGGTTCTTTTCTTGAGTTTTTTTTTTTGAATGAATGGTTTCTTGGTGTTTTTCTACTTTATGTTATAGTATTGAGAATTGTGGATTCTATTTGATTATTCTACTTTGGAGCTCCTTTTGCAAGTTTGGTGCTTTTTTTAGCTTGTTTGTTAGGTTGGAAATTTACACATTCTGATGCTACCTGCTATAGATTATAATTTGCTTGAGGAAATCAAGAGGGTTGCTGATTCTGCTCGGAGGACGAGAACTAAATTGCACCCACATCCTCCTTATTCTAGACTTCCACCTCACCGTCAAGACCTTAAACGTGCTGCTGCAAGACGGAGAACAAAGCTTCTTTTCCTTCCAAGTGGAATGTCAAAGAGGGAAAAGAACCAGACTCAATACGACCCAAGGTTCGTTTGGTGAAAGCTTATCCTTTTGGAATCTTGCTGATATTTATTCGTAACTTAGCCTGTTTGAATTTGGCTTTCAATGGTTTTATCTGGTGATCTTCTGGGATTTGATATTCTGTCGTATGAAAATTTTGGTTCCATATTGCCATGTTTTTATGTTATCTTGATGTTATATAAATTTTCGAGCTGAGTTATTTTTCTCAAATAAATAGCTGCATTTTTACCATTGAGTATCCAGAGGTTCTTTTGGAGCTAAAGCTCACCAACTTTAGTTGCTTTTTTCTTTCATGTTATTTCTCAATTTTCAGGCTGAAGTGAGAAATAACATTGCATTTGAACTTTGAAATCTGATTTTTGTCTTTTATAGGAAAATAAATATTGAAAAGTTGAAGCTGTTGAAGCTACCAACCAAATAGGACCTTTGTCTATTGAAGCTACTGGTTTGAAGAGTTGTATATTTTGACCTGGATTTAATAATTAACCATTATTACTTTCTGATCAATTTGTTTCAGGAAGAAATCCATCTCTTGGACAATTGAGTGGCGGTTTCACTCAACTGATGTTGTTTTACATGACCACGGGTAAGGTGTCTGACCATCTTTCATGAGAACTCTCCTCTTTGGTAGTCTTCTGCTGTTTATATCAAGGATGAGCAAGGTCCATAATGAACTAAGGCATTTAATTTTTGATACAGAGTACATGAAGACACCGAACTTTTCTCTGTAATTGAGAAGCATTTGAAACCTGGACCATGGAACCATCCATTAAGGCAATTTTGTGATCAGCCTTTGGATTCCCTCAAGTTTTTTATCCGCAAGTATCCAAAGGTATTCTCGATTAATACTAGCTCCAGGTTCTGTGTGTAGATGTGAACGCTTTTCTATGCAAGAATTGATATACATATCTGTTCTTTTATTTTCTCATGTTCTACGGTGTTTTTATGGTGTGATTATTTAAGCAACCCGTTATGAAAGATTGTTTTAGTTTGAATGGGTTTAACCCCCTTTCCTCTTTTTTCAAAATAAATTGAAATTGTGTGAGGAAGATGATTTATTTTAACTGTGAAATTTTGTTTCACAATGTCAAGTGTCGACCCAATTTTTCACATTCAAGTTTCTTTTTTTTTTCAGGGACCCAAGTCAACTTTCTGTGAGATTAACACTAAGGCCTCTTTAAGGCAGCAATTAGCCAATGTAGTTATCATGGAACACCCTGTTTTTCATGTTTTCCTTCCATCACACAAGTATGATTTTGACGTTGTCAAAGATGTTCGTCTTGTCAATCATAGATTGGATGCTAAGAATTCTGCCAGCAATGATTGCCCAAGTCCAAAAGGCATTGTCTTTAGGGAAGAGCAAATAGAAGATGAAGCCAATATTTGCTCTTCTGATCCCCAAGTTTATGATTTGATGAAAAATGAAATTTTGAGTCCGTCAAATCAAATCTGTCATCATAACGCATCTGTGAAAGCATTAGAAAACATATTTGATGACTCTTTGGTTGTGAGAGAAGCAGCAGCGAATGGTGTGCATTCCTGCTCCAAGAGCGAAGGGACTTTTGAGAATATGGAATTTGACTTTGATCAAGGTTTGATGGATGCATACTCAGATCTCATTGCACAAATTAATCCTGATGACTTTCTTGATTTAGAGGGTGTGTTTTCCAAGGAAGAAGAAGATAGGAATGATCATTTTGGTTCCATGGGGACTTTTTCAGTGGGAGAGGAATTGGAAGAGGGGGAGATTGCAGAATAATTGATTCTGGATTCAAATTAAAATTCCACAAGCAAACTGTAAAAGGAGCACCTGCCAAGATTTCCTCGTCCAGCTGGAGTTAATTTTCACTGCCATTAACCTTTGATGGTTGCAGCTTATCTGTCAAAAGGGCACAGTTTGTTTGATTCTATGGCTATAACTCGGAGACAAGATAATACGTGTTTTTCTTCATATGACACATAAAGAGGCCGTTTAATTGGTGCATTGGATCTTGTCACCAGTCATAGCAATAAGATTTTATCAGACTGACAGGGCTATCCCATGCTTGTTTTCTTTTTTCCCTACTTCTGAAAGTGCCTGTCTTCCTGATCCACATACAAGCTGCGCCATTCATAAACTAAGATTGTGCATCTTGGGTCGGGTTTTGAGCTTTTATGTATTGATAGTCAAAACTCCATGGTAAAAATAATTTTGTTTGATAATTTATATTTATTTGGATATGATTTCTGCATGTACTTGACTGGTTGGATATATAGTAGTATACTAGTAAATTGAGCACTGCATGGTGTTTTAGAATTTGATATATTCTATTACAATTGTAGATGCGTTGTTGTAGGTGGTGTTTTATGCTAAGATTTTTTGCTTGCATGACGATTTATAAAAGATATGAGCTTTACACCTAGGATGTTTCAAGATCAGAAGTAGATGCTATACTGTAGATAAAAGGGCATGGCGGCATAGACACCTCAAGAATCTCTTGTAGCATAAAAATTATTGTCCTAACGAAGGGTCACGACTCATACAGCTGGCTCGTTTTACAAGCACCATTAGAGCTATCATCAGCAGTCTCCCCACCCTCCTAAGATCACTTCTTGACGCTTCATCATCTTCAACTAATTTCCAGAGATCTCCTTTACTATAGCATTCATAAGCCCGTTCCACTAGGATTGTTTCTTTCTCCATGTTCGCTTCCACACATTTTCTGCAGTAAATAATTTCCAATGACATGACACCAAAACTATAAAGATCAACCTTCTTTCCCTTGATTGTTTAACAGAAGTTTTGAAAGTCCAAAATCAGAAATCTTTGCTGTAAAAGAATAATCAAGAGTATGCTTTGAATGTCACATGGTATGATTTGCACGCTGCATTATTCCGTGCAAGTACAAGTGGCCTCTTGCTATCCCTGGTGCAATCTGTGTTCTTTGTTGCCAGCTAAGCCTTAAGAGTTCCAAAGAGGAAGAGTGATAAAGAGCCGTTTCTCATGAACTCATAGACCATGAGTCGTTGCTCTCCTTTGTTGAAGTTGCGAGTAACCGAAACAAATTCTTGTGGTGAATCTGTCCAGTGGTTCTCACCTCACTTGTAAATTCTTGGTGCCTTCTTCAATCTCTTTGTCCAACCGTTTGACAGCAATATATATAAATACATATATTACATTAAAAAAAAAACTAAAACATACAGTGTTTTACAGTGAATTGTACACCATTCAATCCACATTAACTACTATTTTATTTTTGGATCCACATTAACTACTATTTTATTTTTGGTGGGTAAGCTTGGGTTCAAGGGTATAAAAGTCTTTTACATATAACTTATTAGTAATTATATTAAAGAAGGTTATTAATCGGTGATTTCATGTTTTTTTTTTTTTGTACAGGATAATTAATCCTTAAAAAAAGTTCTCTTTCATGTTTTTCATATTTTTTTATGCACTTCAATTACTTAAATGTCTCTAAAAAATAAATTATTTTTATTATGGATACAAGGTCATTTTAGATTTTTTGTTATGGTTTTTTTTTTTGTAATTCTCATATGGTATTAGGGGTAATTTGGTATTTTCAATATATAAATTAATTTTAAAATCAAAAGTGGCTGACGCGTGCTATAAGGGGGCGCCATCTATGCCTTGTGGGTGGTGGGTGTGGCGCCCACACAACATTGAATGCCTCCTTCCAAGACGATGTTCAATGTGCCTCACCACCCCGTCACGATGATGAGACTCATATTCTTCGACGGCATACAAAGGAGTTCAGACAAGGAGTTTTTCCCTTCCTTCCTCTTTTCCCTCTCTCTTCTAAGAAAATTGTGCCGGCTAATGCAAAAAAAAAAAAGAAAGTCTAGCTTTTTTGTTTGTTAAGATAAATTAGGTCTTCATTTTTTTGATTGCAATGTATTTGATTTTGCATCATTTATTGAGTTAATTTATTTTTTTAATTTCATCCCTTGATACTTTATTTTTATATTAGGTTTGGTCTATATTCTTTTAATTGTAATGTATTTGGTCTTGGATTATTTATTAAGTTAATTTTTTTTTCAATTTCACCCCCTAAAACTTTTTTTTTATATTAAATTTGGTTTTATTTTTTAATTATGATGTTTTTAATTATCCTTTATTATTTTTATATTTCGATTCCATCCTTCTACAATTTGATTCTTTGGGATTAGATAATCATTTTTTTTTAGTTCTCTTTCTATTATGTCATGTAACAACCTCAAAAAATTCAATCAATATATATTCATTTAACTCCTACATAAAGGGTAAATAGATGCAATTTTTTTTTATTGTTAAGTTTAACGAAATTTCGGCAGAGTCTCCCCTATACCGGGAGATCCCAAGTTATTGACGATTTATCCTGCACACAATTATAATCACATCCCACCCATAATCACATCCATGATTGGTACATTCAATCATTTTATTCATTCGAGAATATATTTAGGACAAATCTTCATTCTCAATCTCCATCTCATATCACATGCATAAGTTAGTAATTAAGATGATCATCTAAGCACTGAAATTTCATATATAAGCATAACACAGTTTAGCGTTCTGAACATAAGCTATTACGCTATAATTTTTCCAAGTATAGATTAATACATTAATATTCCAAAAACAAAATAATATAAGGAGTATATTATTCTATTCAGGTTACATGTTTGCTGCATAACAAAATTAATTACATGAAAAATCCCTAAGTTCCTAACTTATACAAAAGGGATAAGGAACCTAAATTCTACTCCTGACATGAATGGGAGGGACGTACAAAACATAAATTTTCCATACAATTAAAAATAACTAAAATACAAACAATTCACGGAAGAAAATTTATACAACACATCTACCTATTTAAGTCATATGTAATTTCAACACACTACCACCATCTTTTTTGAGGATTATCCAGTTTATTTCCTTTAACTACTTCTCCCCACATTAGGAAGACTACTACCGGCACTAATGACCTCCATTAGTGTCTTTAGTTACCCATCCTGGGGTCAACTAATCAGATTCATGAAAATGCCGACACTAACACGATCGTTGGTGTCATTAACTATTTTTGGACTGAAATAGTTAATCACTGTTCTATGCTACCTTGGGGGGTCCTCGGGTATGCCGATGTCAAGGATTCTTGACATCATTAGCTTTCACCTCGGAAAGCTAATCAAGTCTATAAGTTTTGCCGATATCGACGTCACCTGCCGATATCATTAACTATCCTGAATCCAAATAGTTAATCGAGTGTATAAATTTGCCGATATCGATGTCACCCGCTGATATCATTAACTATTTTGAACCCGAATAGTTAATCAAGTTTTATATTTCTCCTCCCACGTACCGGTAATGCCGATGTTAACGAGCTTAGCTAACATCATTAACTTCCCATATCAGGGATAGGCTAATCAAATTCGAGAAACAGTCATTACCAAAAATCATTGTTACTGTTCATTTCCTCCAAAAGAACCTATAATTTAAATTTAGTCCTCCATTTCTATTTTCCCATCATTTAACCTTTCCTTTCCCCCTTTTCTTTTCCTCATCAATACGCACCAAATTTTTATAGTTCAATAGTTAGTTAAAATAATTATTAACAAGAGGAGATATAGGTACCGAGTACCTACTTGCTATAGACGCTCGACTTGCGTTCCCCTGTTGTTGTTGTACTCCTCCCGCGGTTCCTCTTGAAACCACAAACACCCATCATTATTTTATATTAGTCCATATATCACAACACAACAACAACAATAGGAATAATATTCATTTCTCTTTTACTAATCTTTTCTTTCTCACTTACATTCCTCATTATTATCCTTTCACATTTTCGGCCCATTAGTAGTCCAAATGGACATCATGAATTCAATTTTGATCACAATTTATTCTTTCATTTGAAGATCAAGACACACTTTACGAAGGGCGAGAAAACAAATTCTACCCTTAATACGGCTAAATTTCACCGTTTTATTGACTTGGCCGAAACTGCCAATAAGGGTGGCAGCTTGACCTCTCCTTAAATTTTCATTTGTATCTGGAGTTTCAAGACTCCAAATTAGATGGGGTTGGACTCGTTGGAAAGCTAACACTCCCAGTTACAACTTCTATGAATGGACCCTCCCTAGAGTCTATCATCTTCAGGTCCAAGTTCCCTCAGGAACCAAGGCAACGAACCTGCCCTGTTTTGTCAATGGAGAAGGTACCTATAATTTTTATCTCCAATCCTACTTCCCCATCAATTTCAGCCATGTTTTCACCTTACCTGGAACGTAGGTTCCTCTCCCTTATAAGTTACAATTTGTAACTATACTACATCAGCTCACCTAATTAATTAACAGGGGAGTCATGCGTTATCCTCCTCTGTTTTTTCTTCCCCTCTAGTGGCCAGTCCTTAAATCGATTCCTTCTTTATATATATATATATATATATAGACACACACACACTCAATCACCACATTTCCTTATTATTCACCTCCTGAAACCTGTTTTAATTTTACAATAAGGAAAACAACGCAAACTATCAAAATTTCCTTTCTTTCTTTACAATCCCATGGCAGACCACTATTTCTCCATAGTCTTTGATTTTGTTGAAATCTTCTTTAAATTATTCCATCCTTTTTAGGCAACCTATGCTGCTCAACTCATTTAGTTCCAATCAATTTCACATTTCCTCAAATTTTACTCAAGGACCCTAATCTTTCAAACTTCAAATTAATGCACAATTCTTGCATGAATTTAATTTGGCTTTCCCAATTGGTTTAGAACTTCATACCTGGAGGAAAATTTAGGTTTGATTTCTGATTTGATTAAGGTTTCCTAACCCCTTTTTTCTCTACATGCAGCCGGCCTCCCACTCCCTCTTCTCTTAGCAATTCCGTCACTTTTCTTCTTGCAAATCTCCTGCCCAAGTTTGTCTCCCACGTAGAAATTCTAAGGTTTGTGTAGGTATAGAAATTTAGGTGTTTTCTCTTAGGCTTGGTGAAGGAAAATCTGAAAATTTTCCCTCCCTTTTTCTTTTTGTTACCTCCCCGGTCATGAATGAGAGAAGGGATGGGTATTTATAGTCCCATCTCTTTTTAATTCATTTTGGTCCCATCTTTCTCCCTTTTTTTCTTATTTTAGCCCCCTATATATACATATATCAACATTTTTAAATTATTATAAACTCCTCCCTTTTTTGTATACTTTATTCTCAGGCTTTACATGTAAAGTCATTGATTTTTTTTGTTCTTTACAATACAATGACAATGCTTTAGTATCGTTTTTTTACGCTACAAAAAACTGACCTGACTTGCAGCGAAGCACGGGCCATCAATCTAATAAAAAGGCTAAAGCTGAAAACAAAAACACTTTGATTAAGTGAAATGATGTTTTTACTCAGTAAAACAAAACCCAAATGCATTTTTGATTCAAAGGGTATTTAAATCTTTTTATATGGAACATCATTCATTAAAGATTTGCGTAAGGTATAATTATCTTTTAATTTTTTTTAGTATAGTAGAATGACTTAATTATCTTTTAGATAATTGTTTTTTAACCTAGGTAAGAGGGCTACTTGGTCTTTCCCTTTTTTTTTAAAATATGGCAAAATGAAATTTTAAGTCATACATGAAGGGGCATTTTGGTCTTTTCATATAGTTTTTTTTTTTTTTTTTATGAATTCCATATCATTGAGGGCACTTCCATCGTTTAAGTTTGCTTAATTGAATTTTTAATATAAAACTGTTGGCGCGTGTACAATGCGTGAATGGTGCTTATGCACTTTAAGCGGTATGTGCGACACCTCTTGGTAACTGAAATTGTCCTCCAACCTTATCATTGGATGTGCCACCACTCTTTTTCATGGTGCTGCGACGTGTGTTGGTGGAGATGGAACGATTTAAAACTTTGGGCCTTTTTTTTCTTTTTTTTTTCTCTCCCTCCTAAAAATTACAAGTTTGTCCTCACTTGTTAACTATTTCAACTTCAGTTCTTATTTTTTTTTATTTTGTTTTTTTGGTCCTTTTATAAACGTTTTATTTGTTTTTAGTTTTATCATTTAATCCTAATTTATCCTATATTATTTTTCCATTTTAATCCATATTCTTTTGATTTTTAATTTTTTTTCCTTGATCATTTTATAAAAGTTTTATTAGTTTTCAATTTCATTATTCAATATAAACTTATGGTATATTGTTTTTTACAATTTGGTCATAATTCTTTTGATTTTTCTATCCTTTTGTTAATGTTATTATTGGTTTCAATTTAACCCTTAAATTGAAAGTTTGTTGTTGCTTTCTAATTTATTTTTTATTTTGATTTTAACTTCCATTCTTTTAATTTTTAATTTTTATTTTAAATTTTTATTTTGTGTATTTTTTTTCTTATTTTATCCTTCAGTGTTTCATTTCTTTGGGATTGAGTTTCATAGTTTTTTCATACAGGGTGCTTCCGGTCTTATGATTTAAGTCATAGATTCTCAGGTTTAAAAAGTTAAAGAGGTTAACATTTTTTGGCTTATTTTCTTTTCTGATATCGTCATCCAACATTGGTATTTTTTAAAAAATTAACTTTGTGATTTTCTTCGATTTCTTTTCTTTTTCTACCATGTTATTTCAATTTTATAATCTAGGATGTAAGTCTCGCATATTAACTCATATTGGCATGCCTGTTAATATTTAAATTACATGTTTATCAAGTTAGCTCGGGTTGACTCACACCAAATTTTTTTTATTTTTTTCATCATATTTTATCCTTCTATATTTAATTAGCTAAAAACTAAACAACATGCATATATTTGTTCATCTGGGTCCAGCCCAGTCTGTTTTATATTAGTTGTAGGCGGCCCAAAACAAAAGTGGTAGCGTAGAGCTGCCGGGCACAGGCGACTATATACGCACACCCCATATGTGGTAAAGGCTGCAAGGCAAAACCCTAAAGATAAGTAGATGCGCTGAAGCTTTTGCACGCTCTCGTAATGCTTCATTCTCACAACGGCAATGTGTTATTGCATCATCCTAATGATTATCATCAGCCGTTGTGGGAATGAACATTATGAGACTGTGTATACAGATATATTCATTAAAGCGTATATATATTTTTTTTAATAAGTAAAACAATATGTGTGATTCCTTCTAATTCCATTTGCTTAGTTTATTTACATCGTCCCTTAAAGAAATTTAAGAACAAGTGGCATTGGAGGTATCCCATGTAATGTTTTTTACTGTGTACTTGTCTTTTTTGACATCGTACGGTTTCTGGGCACGAGGATGTCTTGTATTAAGCCATCACCAGACAACAGGTTTTGGAATAGATCTGCTGTTAAGGGATGCTGATCTTGTTCTGACGCATCTTTTTAATCTTGGTCTATACGATATTAGTTTATAATGAATCTCTTGAATGATTATTTTTTGTTTGCAGGCTGGATTGGCAGGAAGAAATGTATTTTATCTTAATCATGCAAATCTCGATGGATCTTAATCCCATGTATTCAGCGATGTCGTGGGTTTTTTCACGAAGGCATAGCTTTCGAGTTGTAGGTGTTCTTGGAAAATTTTGAGTTAATAGTTGATAGCTTCTTCAATTATAGATTTGAATCCTTCCTAGTTGATAGCTTCTTCAATTATAGATTTGAATCCTTCCTAGTTGATAGCTTCTTCAATTATAGATTTGAATCCTTCCCTTTTTGTTGTAATTACCATAATTGATAGTGATCAAAGTTTATTTTCATTTTACAGTATACAAACTGGAATATTTATAGAGTACATTCTTGATTTAATTGTGTATGTGTTTTCATAATTCAAAGTAATTTAGTTTACAGTCAAAATTGCCTGCTGGGTGCACGAATTTGTCATATGTTTGTAGATTTGTAGTTGTAAAATTAAATTATGATTCCATTTTGAAGTCGTCTGTAGTACTGAATCTGTATCGGAAGATGAGTTTCTTAGTTCATGTCAAGTATTGTGCGAAGACAAAACTGTAGATGTACCTCTCTCCTACCTCTGCACTCAATGAGGTGTCAGGTTTTTTTTTTTTTTTTAATTTATGGGGGTTGCATTATCTTGATTGGCTAAACCGTAAGGTTTTTTCATCGCTGACAACAAGAAGAATCTGTGCGAGGTGTGAGCAAGTCCTCTGTCAGATGTTGATGAATGCCTTTTTTTTATGTCCTGCCCTGTTCTATGGTTTCTACCTTTAAAAACATTGATTAATTTGGTTCACATGCAAGGTAACTTTTTCCCTTTTCGTATCTGCCTCAAACAAGCTCATTACGTCTAGGCCAACTTCAACAGTTCTTCTATTTTTAGACTGGATCTAGCCAAATCATATGGGTGGACTTAATCCAGCCGACTTGACTTGGTCACTGGTCCAATAATAGGTAAGCACGTGTGAATTATAATTCACGCATGCTCGCAAAATGACAAGTTAATTAAAATTGCAAAAACAGGGGAAAGAAAAGCTTACCTGGTTTGTTGGAGGCGAAGTCGATGGCGATGGAGCACTGGTTGGACAATGCTCCTTTCTTCCCCTTTGTTTCTGTTTTCATTTGTTTCTTCTCTTGGTGTTTCTTCTCTTTGGCTTTTGGGTTTTTCCTCCTTTGCATTTTTGGTCCTTTTGTTCTGTTTGTTTTTCTCTGTTTTCTTTTTTTTTCTCCCCCTAACTCTCTTTATGTTTTTGTTCTTTGTCTCTTTCTTTTTGTCCCCCGGGTGAGTGGCTTTTCTCTGGCTTTTATAGGGCGAGAGAATGCCCTGGTGGTTCGTCTGATCTCTCCTAAGATAACGATCCTGTAGATGAGGATAAGCACGGTTTGTTTGTCCGTGTTTGAGGAAAATAGGGCACGATTGTTGGAGACGACCCATCCTTACATCGGAGAAGCACGGTGTGGGCAAGAAAAACTGAGGCCACTAGCAGGTTTGGTAGAAGATAAACCTGATCCACATTTTGGATCAGATTTGGTGCAGTTTTGGTTAAGCCGGTCTCTCCTAGGATTAGGAAGAAAATGATGAATAATTGGTTTAGAAACAACGCCGTTTGTTTTCTAACTTAAAAGACTATCTTTAATTTGCCCCCTGAAAGTTCTGACATTTAGCAATCAGGCCCTTTATTCTTGAAAATCATTTTTTTAATTTTGCTCTTGGTTTAATGCAATTGGGTCCCTGGATTTCCAAGTCATTTACAAAATAGTCCTTGGTCTCAAATTTAACCAATTCAGTCCTTAATTGACTCCTCGGACTTTTAATTCTTTCAAAATTACCACTAGAAAAATAAATTAACCTATTATAGTATCAATGCCTATTCATTTTTGTCCCTGAAATTTAATTTCTTGCAGTTGTAAACCAAATTGACCCTGAACTTTGATATTTCTATGATTAAGCCCCTGGTTGCATTAATCAAACTAATTCAAAGTTTAAGCAAGTCTCTAAACTTATCAATTCTTCTAATTATTAGCCAAATTGACTTCCAACTTTATAATTACATCTTTATCCGTCATCAAATTTTCAATTTGTGTTGTTTTGACTCAATTCTTAAATTATTATTATTTTTTTTGGAAACTTAAAATTGAGTTATGACTAAATCAATCAAGCAAAATTGCTGGATCACAAATTATCATGAGAGAGTATAGCTTTCATCTTGTGGTTTTATAAGAAGAAGAAACAGCCAAACTTCAATGTCACTGAACAATTTCCATTGGACCACTAATTTAAGGAAAAAATGATAGCATAAATAACTATCTCAGCTTATCCCCCCCTGTTTTTCTAT
>Ga0325414_1004388_pt1 | contig 14760 bp, 9 predicted proteins | sample PopdelMetagenome_8_FD_206183 | JGI IMG/M metagenome (GOLD analysis project Ga0325414, IMG submission 206183) | Populus deltoides microbial communities from Bellville, Georgia, United States - Leaf-PdKOR-R3 | ecosystem: Host-associated > Plants > Phyllosphere > Phylloplane/Leaf | place: USA...
TATTCAAAACGTATAATGTTCTATGTTGGAGATTATCACATCATTATTTACATATATTTTAGAGAGAGAGAGAAAAGGCATTTAACCCCCTCTTCGTCACAGGTCTTCATTACAGGTCGGATATTATTTTTTACCAATAAAAAAATAGAACATGTAGAACTTTTTTTATATATAATTTTTTTAAAAAAAATTTATGTACACGTCTAATAAAATAAATCAATAATTATTTGTGTAAAAAAATTATTAATAATAAATAAAAATAAAATTGAAAAACTTAAAAAATATGTGGATCAAAATATTTAATATTACAATACATGTCATTTATCCGTTTGTGTTAATGAATTTTTTTATTGAAATTAATTTTTTATTAAATCAAATAATAATAAAAGACGACACACATAAAATTAATTGTATAAAAAAAAACGATATGAATAACTACACATATTAGAGATTTTATCCTAAAATAAATATTTTTATTCTAAAAAATATATTTAACCTATATAAAATAAAAAAAAAATATAGATCAATCATATTAATTTCTTAAAACTTAAATACATGTAATATAATTAAAAAGTAATTGCTACTTAAAAAAAAGGTTAAATAAGCCAAAAAAAAAATCATAGACAATTGTGTTAATTAAAATATAAATTCAAAAATTAATTAAAAAACGTATAAAAAATTTTAATTAAAAATTTTAATCTAGTTGCTGTCCGGTTTAGTCAGGCTAGTTAATTAACCCATTAGAAAAGGGTCGGAGCGCTGGCCTGCTAGAGTAGACCCGTGCATAAAGACCCTTAATTTTTTAAAAAAGTTGGTGGAACGATGACATGTTGTATGGAATCATCTGGATCTCGGCTAGAAAAACAAGTTATATTATTAAGTAATACTTAAAAAAGCGTGGGGAAAGCATTGTAGCTTCCCCACGCCTTTCACTTATTAATATATTATTATTATTATTATATTATAGAATTTATCGTTTTTTTTATTTTTGTTTTTTTGATGAATTTTTTATGTTTGATTTATTTTTTTAATATTAAATTTTTTTTATTTTGTTATCAGATTTTCATGATACGGATCTCGAGTTTAATGGATTAACCTAATTTGACGAGTTAACACGGATTTTTTTCTTTTTAATTAATTTTTTTCGTTTAGTTTAATTTGTTAATGTTAAATTTCTTTCTATTTAATTATTAGACTTTCATGACACGTATCTTGGGCTTAACGGGTTAACTTGGTTTGATGGGTTAACCTAGTTAATTCTGGGTAAACCCGTCAATTTTTTTTTCTATTTAGTTATCAAACTTTCATGACGCGAATCCTAGGTTTTACGGGTTAACCTGGTTTGAAAGGTTAACCCAATTAATTCAGATTTTTTTTCTTTTTCTTCATTAGTTTTTTTTCTTCATGTTGGTTTTTTTATTTGTTTTTTTTTAATTAATCTATTTAATTATCACACTTTTATGTTATGATCTTATAGCCAGATCCATATCCAATATTTTTGGGTCCGATGTTGCAACCAGGGTCACTTAAACTTGGATCATGCAAGTTTAATGTTGTTATTAATATTATAAATATTATTCTTAAATCAGGCGTTACAGCAAAATCCAAAACTCTTGAATATAACTTTATAAAAAAACTTGAAACTTTTAAATTTTAGTTTTTTATATATTTTTATGAGAAAAAAACCCGCAGGATCGCATGGGTTATATAACTAGTTTCTACATTAGAACATGTATCGTAGATCACATAGAAGATCCGCATTTATTCGGATAAAATTAGACGGTGTATGTGTGAGAGGAACACAGAGGGGCAGATGTCCATGGAGCTTTCCACTAGGCAGTAAAGAATGGCATCGTTGAGATTGTTATTCATGTGATTACAGCTTGTCGTCATGCAATGATTGGTGTAGATGCAAGAAACCTATTTATGTCCTTTATATCATTAGAATATTCGAAGGGTGGTTACAGCTTTTTTTTAAGATTTTTTATTTACAAATATATTAAATTAATATTTTTTTAATTTTTTTAAAATTATTTTTATCACATCAAAATATTTAAAAACATTTAAAAAATATTATTTAAAAAAAAATTCAAAATTTTTAAAAAACCGTGTTTGCAAACAGTCATGTCGGCAAGAAAAAGTGTTGAGCCTTTTCTAGGACTTGAAGCAAGCAGAGCATGATTCGTTCTTGACCTTTGTGGATAGCTCACGAGATACAAAGCTACATTTGGCAGCAAAATTGATTGGACCTTTATTGCAAATAATTTTATTTTTTCTATATAGTATATAAAATCAATCCTAATTACATATATAAATTCGTACTTAATTTAACTATATTCAATCAAACCATAATTTAGTGTAATATTTCATCAGTTTTCAGAGAGAAAGGGGCTGTAACGTTTCGTTAATTTTTAAAAAATTGTGCTTTTATTAATATTTTTGATTTAGTGTGCTAATTATTAAAAAAAAAAAACTAAAATCTGGGGCCTTTATAATAATTAAATACTTTATCGGATCGCATTTCCAGGTGTCACCCATCAGTAGATGCCCTTTGACCTTAATGTTGAATATCAGGTATAGGGCATTTATGGATGACACCGAGGTGAGATGGAAGGCTGCGAGTGCTGGACAGTTGATAGTCTTTGTTCCGGACTGTAAGGAGCACCATAGCAAGAACAAAAACATACCTTCACTCTAGTTCTTGCCATCACCAAGACATCCTCAGCAGTCTGGTCAAGCTTGGGAGAGAGAAGTAAGGGAATTATAAGTGGCTCTGTCTCTGTGAACTGCTACCACACCATGTAAGTATTTCATTGGGTCTTGTTGTTGCTCTGTTCTCTGGCTTTCATCCGATGATATCTTGGTTCTTGGCTTTCCAGTTTTTCCCCACTCTTTGATAATGCAGTGTGAGTTGCATGAAGCAAATTCGAAGCCCTAAAGAAGATTTGCATAGCATGAAGATCTTACCACTTAGAAATAATGGAAATATCAGTGCATCAACTATTTACTTATTTATTGAAAATGATGTGATAGAACGCAGAAAACACCATTTTCATACTTCATCGGTAGAAAAGTACTTCCAGAACTACATCATGAAATACACTCTAACGTGATCCAGTTATGTAACCTGTCAATTTTGTACTGAAAAAGTTAGGGCAGATATTACTGCTTTTTCAAGGTGCAGAGCAGCTCCGTTTATGGTTTGTTTGTGGTTTGCCATCAATTAATTATTATTTTTTTTAATCTTAAGAACCAAGAAAATTGATGTTTTGCTTATGGTTTTCCATTGGCTCGGTAGATCTTGGCATCACTGGTTTCTCAGATCCTTACCCCCACATTGTACACAGATTCTAACATGACGACAAACAATTTGCAACAACAACATTCACCAAGCCACGAAGAGCAATTTGTTGAAGCAGAGTCGTCACAGTCATCACAAGGTTCAGGTATACCTTGACCTCATTCTCTTCCTCTGTTAGATTTCCAACCACTTCGACCTCTTGATGTTAACACGGGAGAGAATAAAAACCTTGGCAGGAGCGGTGAGCAATGAAATGAATGGTCCCTTGCTAACCCTGTACAAGTATGCCCATAATGGAGACTGGGATGCCATAAAAACCTATCTTATCCGATACCCAAATGCAAGAAAGGCCATGATTAAACCCTATGGTGGAACAGCCCTTCATGTAGCAGCTTTTTCTGGACATCTGAGAGTTGTGGAGGAGTTAGTGAAGTTGATGTCTGTAGAAGAATTGGAAATACAAGATAATCAAGGCAACACAGGTCTTTCTAGTGCTGCCTTTGTTGGAAAAAGAAAGATGGCAGAATGTTTGGTGAGAAAGAACAAACACTTGGTTACCTTTGTAAATGCACAAAAAAAGATCCCACTGGTTCAGGCATGTATAAGCAACTGTAAGGATATGGCTCTTTATCTATACTCTGTCACTCCATTTGAATTTCTTTGTCAAGGCAATGGCCACCATGGATCTTATTTCCTTCAATGTGCTATTGGTGCTCAAATGCTCGGTAAGAGACTTTACCCCCTGATTACTTATCTTCATTCTTATCTCTTTTTTATTCATGCTCTGTTCGTAAGTCTTCCCTTTCTTTATTTCCCCTGGTAAATTATTATTTATTTCCTGTAATTTAATAAAACTAATCAATCATTATGGTTTTAAAGATTACATGAATCTTAAAATCTGTTTATGGCTTAAAAAAGTAATAAATTGAGAATGGTCAATGTTGGTCAAGGGATTGTTGAATAATTTTTTACACTAAAGGGACTGATTGGCTAATATCTCTAAACTACAGGGACTAGCTTGTAATTTACTCTCAATTCCTCCCTTTTTTTTCTTTTCTTCTTATAATAGATTTTCTCATGCAAGCATATGTGAGAGACTTCACGTTAGTTATTGAGGGATTATCCACTTTTTGTGTGAGAAATTTACACCTGATGGTACATAGAAATTAGCTGTTCATAAACAAAAATGAGAGAGAGGTTGATTTCAGATGGCTTCATATGAAACAAAATGACTTTTAAATTAATTTGTTAACATTTCGAAATTAAACCTCATCTTTCTTGTTCCTTCTTGTGCTGTTTCTTTTGAATATTGCAACGCCAGATATTGTGTTTGATTTTCTGCATCGCTTCCCGCATATGGCTACCAAAACGGATGATGTTCTGAAGTCGAATGCTTTGATTCGTTTGTCTACCTCGCCTCAAATATTTCCAAGTGCAAGTCAACCTGCGTTTTGGCAGCAATTCATCTTTTCATGTTAGTATCTTTTTCTTCAATTTTTACTCCTCGCTTTTCTCTTCATTTCCTCTTGAAATCTATTTAACGTCGACCGTATAATATTTTATGTGTTCTTAGAAGCTATCTCACAGTAATTTATATACATTCAAGAAAGAAAGAAAAACAGAGAAAGAAAGTGAACAAGGTTTTATTTTATATGGTTTTTGTAAATTGATATGAGTTCTTTGGTTTTTTTTAACTTTTGATTCATATAGAAGTTAAAAATATATTTAGTTAAAAAAAAATTATTTAAATAAAAAATTGGTTATAAAACTGAGCCAAAACTTCGATGTAATCAAAAGTTTGGAATTTTAACTTGTGAATTTCAACTTATACTAAATTTATTCTTCATGGGAATTACTTTTAAGTTATTTTCATCAAGATAAAAAATAATAAAAAGTTATTTCTAATATAAAAAATAACTATTACTTATCATGACAGCAACCAATCTGAACTTTTTTTTTTTTATAAATTGTCTATAAAAAAAATTCAATTATGATTTAAAATAATAAATATTTTTTTATAAGTCGTATTATTAAAACTGACTTAATTCTAAGAACATGACAGGTATTTGGTCAAAACCAATCGTTGCAACTAATGATACGGTTCGTATCTATGTGCCTGCTCAGAGACTAAGGGAGTCGAAGAACATTGTCCTTCAAGGTATTTGCACAGATCTGTGTGTTTTTGTCCACTCTCCTGTGTGGGGTGGTGCAAACGTGAGCCATATGCAATACTTGTGATAATTTCTCTGTTTTTTTTCTTCTTAACTTTTCAGTGTTAAGTCAATTGCGTGTGTTTGCAAAAAATCTCTTCACGTTCTTAGGTAAGCGATATATACACTCATCTATATCCTACTTCTCTTAATTTCTATCACCGTTATCATGGTTTTATTTGATAACTATTTAAATATTGTTGATCTAGGAATCAAGCAAATGTATGATTTAAAGAAGATCCACATTTATTCGGATAAAATCCTACGGTGTATGTGTGAGCATATATCTTCTCTGGATTACGAGGAACAGCTCAAGGCATCTGTACATCCAGCATTCCACAGTGCAGTAAAGAATGGCACGCTTGAGTTTATTATGGAGATGATCAAAGCTTGTCCTCATGTAATGATCTGTACAGATGACAACTCGAGAACCCTATTTATGTCCTCGATTGCAAATCGACAAGAAAAGGTGGTCAGCCTTTTCTATGGACTGGAAGCAACCAGATCAGGATTTGTTTCCCTTATAGATAGCTCAGGAAATACAATGTTACATTTGGCAGCAAAACTGTCACCTCCTTCTCATCTATCTCGGATCTCTGGTGCAGCTCTACAGATGCAAAGAGAACTACAATGGTACAAGGTGAGCTTTCCAAACCTGACATCTTTTTCTTAAAAACAAAAAAGATTGATAGAGCGTTGATAAATAAAAAAAATCCTTAATGCAGGAAGTGGAAAGTATTATAAATCCTACAGACAAGGATTTTGCTAATGTAAAGGGTCAGATAGCCAGGGAATTATTCACAAGTGACCATGCGGACTTGTTACTGAAAGGAGAGGAATGGATGAAAGCAACGGCAACTTCATGCACTGTTGTGGGTGCTCTCATCATTACAATTATGTTTACTGCTGCATTCACTGTTCCCGGCGGCTACGTTCAAGAGAGTGGCTATCCGATTTTTAAAGACAAGGAATCTTTTACAGTTTTTATAGTATCGGATGCAATCTCTCTGTTTTCTTCATCAACATCAGTGTTGATGTTCTTAGGAATTCTTACGTCGCGATACGCAGAGGAAGATTTCCTTAAATCCTTGCCCACCAAGTTAATTATCGGCCTTTCCACGCTTTTCTTCTCCATTGCAACCATGATGGTAACCTTCTGTGCTGCTCTTATGATTATTGTGGATGGGAAATTGCAAATTATAATTCCGATTGTCTTGGTCGCATGTATCCCTGTAACTTTTTTCATGATGTTGCAATTTCCCCTCCTAGTGGAGATTTTTGTATCCACATATGGACCGGGAATCTTCAACAAAAAATTGAAACGTTGGTACTGATTAATGAAATGTATGTAATTCTTCGTGTAAGATTTAGATCCTTTTATCTCTTGTGTGTTTTAGCCTAAATTATTATTAAAATTATTTTTTTAATTTAGATTTTAAGTGGATCATTTATACTTATATAAATTTTTAATATATTTTCAAACAAAAAAAATACTTTAAAAAAATTAAGAAAATGACCTGCCAAACAATGAAGATGAGGTCATGTATATATATACAGGCACGCCCATCTCTGTTCTTAATTCCTTCTTTTGTTCTTCAATGTAGTCATGATTTATAGAATAACCACACCCATTTCTTTTGAGGATTTTGACGATCCTTACAACCTATCATATTCACTGTATTCTCTGTTTTTTCCCCTTCCCCTCTCTCTCCCTGGATCTGTACCGAGTTGCGTAGTCAACTCATCGATGGAGCAATGTAGATGATGGAGGACACGTCCTGCTCATTAATTAACTAATGCCTGACGGAAGATCCTGCGCAATTTTCAAGTCAACAAATGTTACTTATATCGTTATTTATGGATGCAAGGAAAGAAATATATTATTATTTATAGATTGAAATTTAGTTTTTACCATTTCAATGCACGAAGAAGACTCAAACTCCATGTTTGGCATGGAAAAGTGAAAGCCAAATTGCAAAAAAATAGAAGAGGCCCACATGATTGAACATATCTAGAAGACTTGAATGGCGTTTGGTAATTGGTTCTGGCACTGCAACCAGGCTGCCGTGTACTACCTATCTTGGTGGTCAAAAGTTTGTACTCTGCCATGGCTTGAAAAAGAATCCATGGATACCCCACAAAAAGGCATGGCTTCTTTTAAAAGTTTTAAATTTCTATTTATTTGTTCTTTCTTTCCTTTCTTTCTTGAAGCTTGGTCAGGGTAACAGCACAAATACTCCTCCAATTTTAGGATTGATATGTTAGGATGTAGATTTTTCTTTTGATATTAATAATCTATTTTCTTAGAAAAATTAATATTAAAACATAAATCGATGATCTTGAGGGAGTGTGAATTTATAAAAAAAATATTATAAATCCTAAACAAATATTTTGGAATGGATTTAATCCCAACACAATAAAAACAGCTAAATTATTATAAAACCAGTTGATGTATTTTTTCAAATGTTTTAGAAAATTATACTTTTTTAAAATATAACAAACAATAACTTTTTTTTTCTAAAAAGACATGATATTTGTCAAATCTAACGTGTTACTATAATAACATTGACAATATTTTATTATATTGATCATATAGCACACAATCTTTCAAAAATTAATAATTAAGTGATTTTAATTGAAATTGTTTATGTGATAGATATAAAATATATTAATTTGTAAAGCATATATATATATATATATAATAATTGACGCATGAAAAACTTATAACTAACCTCGAAAAACAGCTCTTAACTGAAAAATGACATTGAAATCGATGTCACGCCAATTCATGGAAAACTCAAATGAATTTTCAAAGGAAAGAAAAAAAAAGAGAAAAAGAAGACTTAACAAAACAGGAAGTCATAGCTAACAAGATCTGGGACCCACACAAAACTTATCATCACATTCACACGCATCAAAAAGTCTATAAATTCACCACCTTGAGGGATACGGAGAACATCAGCTCATATAATCAACACCAAACTCGAAGTCTTCTCTCTGTCTTCTCGATTCCTTGTTTCTTGATCTGTTCTGTCACAACAACATAACAACCATGTCTCAGGTACCCAAATCTTCATTTCTTGATTCTTCTTGTTTGGGGGCAAAGTTTGTATTTTTATTGTTTGTTAATACTATGTTCTTGTTGTTTTGACTTGTATTGGGATGTCTATGAATTTTGGCTGAATTTGGGGGGATATGTTGGATTTCAAGTTCAAGTCTTTTCTGGGATTTCTGGGTTTTTGTTTATCTTTATTTTGTTTGGGGATCTTAGGGAGCTTTTGATGTGATTTGTTTAGTTAAGCCTGAATTTGTAGTTTAAAGCAAGTTGTTGAAGTTGTAAAAATTAATCTTGAGGGAAAAAAATTGCTGCTTTGTTGTTTAGGAACCTAGAATATGTCTGGTTTTAGTTGAATGGAAATTGTAGGATAAAGGGGATACGAAGGTTGACTTCTTTCTTTTTGCGTTACTGTTGTGAGTTAGAAATTTTTTTCGGGTTACATGTTAACTGATGTTATAACCTGTTGTTGGAGATTTTATTTGCTTTACTGCCTGCCCTTTTTTTTATTTGATGACATTACATTGTGGTTATTGCTGATTTTTGCATGTCTAATGGTTTTCAATTTTGTTAAATTGCAGACTGTTGTCCTCAAGGTTGGTATGTCATGTGGAGGTTGTGTTGGGGCTGTGAAAAGGGTTTTGGGAAAAATGGAAGGTTTGTTTCTGTCCTTGCAATTGATCTTTTAGTCTCTGGAACTTTGCTGATTGTGCTGTCTTTCTCGCTCAACACACAAAATTGAAATGGACAAAACATTTTAGATTGGATTTATTGAGTTTTTCAATCTTAGCTCCTGGAAGCATGTTGCTAAGGATCTATTTCAGGAATTTTGAGGCAAGGTGTAAATCCTTTTCGTGGTCTATTTGATAATGAACTGGGGCGAGATTGGTTATAGAATTTTGCATCTTTGCAAGTAGATTAGCTGGTATGGTGAGGTTTTGAAGCATTTGCATTTTGTGAAGAGGTGAAATTTACTTTATCTTCTTACTGTGCGTTACAAAGCAATTTTCATATCGTTACTCTTCATGTATGAAAAAAGAGAAAACAATGAAATGGTTTGGATTGTTATCAAATCTGGTTGGAAATTCCACTAGCAAGTATTATTTTCAGATGTAGCTGAGGCCCTCAGTTCATCATTGTTGTTGTAATAGATAATAATATCTTGTGTCTCTCCTGGAACATTTCTCAGGTGTGGAATCATATGACATTGATTTGAAGGAGCAAAAAGTCACAGTGAAAGGAAATGTGCAGCCAGATGCTGTTCTTCAGACTGTCTCTAAGACAGGGAAGAAGACTACCTTCTGGGAAGCAGAAGCACCAGCTGAACCTTCAGAAACTTTAGCTGCTGCATAATGTTGCTGATACCAGCATTTACTTTGTGAAAGTTTGTTTTATTAGGTAATAGTTTGCTGAACTTACTATGATTATAATGTGGATTGTCGATATCCAGCTTGCTTGTACTTGGATGTAATCTATAATAATTTCTGGGGTACATTCATAAGGATATGATATAGAAAATCTCATCTTGTTGTCTTGCTCTATTGATCGCGTAATTCATGAGTCCTCTTCGAAGATATAGATCATCAAGTTCTTGGCTCGTTATATAGATATGATTTCCCAGTCCTTTGAAGCACTTTCAGTGTCTGGGATTTCAATTTCAGATTTGTTGTAACTTGTGTTCTCCACCATTGTATCAAACCATAGATTTTATCTTAAAAGATAATACAGTCTTTCAAAAGCTTGACATATACTACAAGCATGAGGGCAGGGCTCTTTATGCTAAAATAATAAACGTGTCTCACCCAGATGCGGACACAAACACCTACCCCACGGGATAGCTTGGAGATGTCTCTTATGAGGTTGCAAAATGTGAAAAAAAATTGGCTGATACTTCATCTAATAAACGCGGAAAGGAATACAGATGGGACGGTATTTGATGACGCAACGTCTACTCTGCTTCTTGACAACAATTTATTTGATAATTTTATTGTGTCCACTCGCTCTGGATGAAAAGAAAGAGAGGACATTATAACATTAGTTATAGCTCATCAGCATTCAGCAATGACTTCAGTTCAAACTTCAACAACAAAGGGATTACAGGAATAGAAAGCGAAGTCATCGGGAATGCTGACTTTTGAAAGGATGGTTGATGAATCTCTGTTACATCATCCTACAAAGATCTATTATTGAGAGCAGACAACCTGGAAGTTCAGAAGCAGATGGCTTGCGCAGATCATCACTGGGTGAGAGGTAAACAAACGTGACAGCTTAACATTAGTTATAGCTCATCAGCATTCAGCAATGACTTAAGTTCAAACTTCAACAACAAGGGGATTACAGGAATAGAAAGCGAAGTCATCGGGAATGCTGACTTTAGAAAGGATGGTTGATGAATCTCTGTTACATCATCCTACAAAGATCTATTATAGAGAGCAGACAACCTGGAAATTCAGAAGCAGATGGCTTGCGCAGATCATCACTGGGTGAGAGGTAAACAAACGTGAGAGCTTGCTCCCTTAGTTTCAGAGGGTAGTCGGCAACACACCCGATTCTCGGACCAGCTCCAGTTGACCATTTCAAAGACAGTTGGTGCCCTAATTGGTATGAGCTAGCCTCGTTCTTGGATTTGATCCTCTGCAATATTTCCTTCTTTGGTACATTTGCTTTTGTGTTCTGGATATTGGCCGACAACATCCTCTTGTAACTGCATGTTCTTGTGGCTTGTGAAGACATGGATGATTCAGAAGGTTGGTAATTGTTAATTTTACTCGAAGCATGAAGTTTAGACGGCTTGGAATCCATTGACCAACCAAATTTACTTCTGTCTTGAGACAATTCCCTTGATTCACAGCTTTCACTATCTTCTGGTGTAAGAACCTGCCTAGAGCAATACCAGATGGAACAATGACCAAGTAGAAGCACCATATCAAGTGATTACTAAAGAATAAGAATAGAAGTTGGCAAAACCAGATAGGCCAAAGCTGGAAAGGCTCCATCATAACCAGATATTTTTATGCAAAAACGGCACATTGGGTGGCAGGTTTGTGAAGTATCATGGCATTGAGTTGCGTACCCGAATTTCATTGAGGTTGATCCCATTTTCTTCGAGGAAGGCCAAGAAGCCGCCAAGGTTCTGGTTAGTTGGACGGTAATGTCCACTATATGCTGATATAGACTGAAAGACAATGAAAATTTGAGATTCAGAAGCAAGAGATGCATATAGTCAAAGCAACCGCCTATCCTTTCTCCAACTCTCTATTTAATACCAAACCAAGATGCACATTTCTCTCATACTGCAGTCATTTGTTTCAGTATTCCAGGCTTAATTGGCTTCTATAAGCTATGCTACCTACCTTCACATGGATCATGGCATTCTTACCCTGAGCTTTCCATTTTCTGCTGTTAGTCTCCCAGCAGCCAGAGTAGTCCCTCCAGCAAGGAAGCTCGAGTGATGAAATGCTCCTTTCTTTTTCTGAATGTTTAAGAAAAGACATTATTAGTCGTATAGATGGATGAAAATTTGCTAATTAAATGGTCTAATGTCCAGAATGATCCTTACCTCTCCAGCATATAGTTTTCTGCAGGTGCTCATCACGAATATCCATTTTGAACCTTCCAATCCTTGATTTGTATCTAGGAGGTTGCCATTTTGTTTGTGCACCACTGTTCCTTCAGCAATGATGTATTCATACAGTTCTCTCTCTTGCTTATTTCAGGGAAAATCGTGACAGGTGTGTGAGAACAAGTCATGAAAGCTTGTTTTTGCTAGTATTAAAAGGTTCAATTCTAATAGAGATCAAAGCTTTTCTTCTTTCTTTCTTTTCTGTAATTGGATGCGATAATCTACTTTCTGAATACAAGGCTATGGCAAATGTCAACATACATTTCATGATATCCTTAAATTGATCATGCAAATTTATCATGAGCTGATGTATGCAATGAGACAGCTGAATTGCTATGGAAACACAATATTCTGATAATGAGTTCTGAGTTTCTATGCTCAGGAACATACCGGTCCTAGATACTGAATGCATTCTTGGCAGAGTCTTGTTCTTGGACAGTCTTTGCGATCAATTTCTTTACCATCTCCAATATCCAGCCTGAAACCAAGCAGAGAGATACAGCATTTTAGTAACAGCAAAGAGCAAAATTTCCCTGAACAATGCAGAATGCTCATAACAGGAAGTGTTCCATTGTGCTTCCGATCACAACCGAAATGGTGCTTCAAAACCTTGGCAATATTTCATAATTACACATGCAGTTTGTGGAGAAGGAAAGGAGCAGGATTAGATTCTGACTTTCGAACTTTTCAGTGGCATTTACAGAAACTAGTCCATCTAGCAATCACTGTAGCAAGAACTAGATTCCAAAGTTCTGGTTTTTGATTTTTCCTTTATTGTTTTTGAGGCACATTGCATCTAAGCCAAATGCACCTATGCAAAAAAATTAAGAGCATGGATAGAAGAGAAACTTATGGAACAAATGTGATGCCCCGTCTTCCAAGTGTTAACAGAGAAAGATCAAAAGATGATCAAATTGGTTGAGACCCCTACTCGTACCAGTAGAAAAATGGCTGCAATGCATCTGTTTTACACCACTCTTCATAGTACAAATTCAAATTATGGCCATACCGATGCCTCGGATCAATCTACATCACAACACGACAACATGTATAAACAAAAAAGAAGTAGCAAAACTAGCAGTTGAAGAAAAGGATCAAACATAATCAAACAGCTGCAGCCCAATATAGGCTTACAGCTTCAATCCAATGCTGGAAAGCTAATTTTTGTGCCTTGGCATCTTTGCCTAAACCTTTTCCGACCTGTCAAAAGGTGGAAAGTTGCATGATATATCAGTCTTCTTATTACATCAGAATTTTATTCTTGACACTAAGCAATACTTTATTCAGTGTTCTAAAGCAGCAAGAACTTCAACAACACACCTTTGAAGCATTCAAGCTGATCCTACTCCACCGCGATGCTGCTGTTTCAGGTTTATCAAAACTGAAGAAGGAAACTGTGCTGTGATTGAGCCTTGCATATTCTAAAGCTCGCCACCTTCACATTCACATCAGATTAGAAAAGACAGAGTTCCATATGTTGTATTATCTATACAAGAACATGAGGGGCACGTACCAGAGCTCCTCAGCAACCACAGCAGAATCTGCTAACCTGCGACGGGTACGATAACTCCTGTAAACTTTCTGCAACTTCACAGCTGCTGTTGATTCAAATCTCTTGCTTATTTCAGAAGGATCCTTTTCAGTCAATCCAGAACGATAGCGATCTACAGAAAGTGCCATTTCAATTTGTGTAGATCAAGAAATTAACATCAGAAACTGAGATTTCGAGGGATCATAGCCAATTAATATTCTGCTTCAGCACCTCAACAAAAATTTCTACATCAGCCCTGCCTATATACTGTGCTTGCTTTAGAAACCTTATGTCTTTAGCCCTGAATGAGCCATTAATGCGCTGAAAAGGAACCACGTTTAGGAGGAAACTTGAAAGAAAGTGGGTCTACACTGTTTCCACCAGGAGTCATGTCAGCTGGCACTGCAAATTGCAATGTCAAAGTGCTTGCTCCCTCAATGGATTGATTTTTTTTCCTCTCCACTTGAAGATGGGAGGGATAGTCCTAGCTGCCACTATAAATATACTTGTACGAAAAAAAGGATGGAAAATAAAATCATAAAAAGTCATCTTAGAGATAAAAGGGAAAACAGACTGGTAGGTGCACAACCAGTCCTCGTACATCATGCATTTATGTTGGTTCCATATACAAAAGCTGGCTCAGCAACAAATACCATGTAACCGCGAAGTATTTATGATTTGATTGATCGAAAAACATGTAAGTTCATATAAAAACATAATGAACAATTTCTTCGTAAGTCTTCAATTTGAGGATATATTTAAAAATATTAAAATTTCAAGACTTAAATGAAATGGTTGTCAAAGTTACGGGGTGTCACGATCCTGGACGAAACGGATCATGGAAGGAGAACTGGTGCCTTTTAGTTCATCAAACCCGATGAACCTTCTAGCTTCTTCTTCTTCTTTTTTTTTTTAATTTGACCCTCTCTTGTTTTTATTTAAATTTTAGCTGCAATTGTTTTCAAAAAATGAAAAAAATTGCCACTAAAACTTAAATAGGAACAAGAGAGGGTTAAAAAAAGAAATTGCAATGTCATTTGT
>Ga0325414_1004389_pt1 | contig 14756 bp, 9 predicted proteins | sample PopdelMetagenome_8_FD_206183 | JGI IMG/M metagenome (GOLD analysis project Ga0325414, IMG submission 206183) | Populus deltoides microbial communities from Bellville, Georgia, United States - Leaf-PdKOR-R3 | ecosystem: Host-associated > Plants > Phyllosphere > Phylloplane/Leaf | place: USA...
TAAAACTGGCTTGTCGTTGGAAATTGAAGTTGCATTCAAATTGGCTAATCTATTGGAAACGTGTTTGTAAATTTCAGTTGGTTTTACCAGTCTCTTCGTACTATTGCTGGTTCAGAGTCCAAGAGTTTACATATAGAAGGAGAAAGGTTGGAAAAGATGGAACCCTGTTGGCCTTCACTTTCATACTAGCCATAGGCTCCATCTGCGTCGTTTCTTTGTATCTGCGTGCATGCATGGATGATGAATACGCTACAAACCAGTTTTATTTCATTATATATAGTCGTAGTAGTTCCCTAGATTGTGGCAGGCTTAGAAACTTTTATGCGTCTCATAATTAACCTGGTTAGCTGTAACAAGGCCATATCAACCCCTACTACATATAAAAAAATCTAGGCAAGCCCATTGCTGATGATATTTCATATTGGAATTATAGGACACAGAAATACCCATGTCTGCTCGATCAGGATTGAACTAGCCTCTCAATGCATCAATTATTTTTGGGGATGCTTAGGCTGTTAGGCATCCATTCTCCCCGTGCAGTTGAGTGTTTCAAGAATGGTTTTATATTAACACACCTTTTAAAATGAAAACCCTTTAGATGTGAAATCTGCATGAACTTTTCACTACGACGTGTTGAAAATCTTAATTTAGTTAGACGAATAAAATTCATATTAAAGAACTTCAAGCTTTTGGATAAGACTGTAGGAATGATTTTATATTTTTTCTCAACAGTTTTCCTCGCTTGCCGCCGAGGTTTTGCTCTTTTTTTTCTTTGTTGCCATTGTCGTGTGTACAGATTGTTTTCTTCATGAATTCCCTAGCAGATTTTTTTTCTCAACATGAGAAATTTGGGGCTTAACACTTATTCCACCAAGGTGTAAATGCTAAAACGAGTTCACGAGAAACAGAGTTAAATATGGCATATCTGGATTTAATGCGTCAAAATTCTAATTCAACCGACCACTTCAAAGGTGGGCAGAGAAGGGTTCCTGAAGGAGATTTTTAGCATTTTTGTGAAATTACATGAAGTTGTTCTTTTCTTGTGCGAAAGGAAACCAAGGCTGCCAACCCCACTCTCTTTCCCACTGAGTGACTTTTTTTTCCCCTTCAGGAATACAACGAGGGCATCAATTCTGTCAAAAAGTAGCCAAAATTTTTAATCTTCAGTTTTTGTACAATTCTATCGAAAATCATCATGCTTTTAAGCAAAAGAATATCTCATTACTTCGAACGAGAATCATTCTAATTTCACAAAAAAAGACACTTTACAGGGAATCAAGAACAAATCTAAAGGAGTCCATGAAAATACTGTTTATACACGCACAAGTCATTATGGATTTGCACTGGTTTTTTTATCCTCGGATTTTTTAGTGTTTAATTATTATTTTTTTCATGTAGTCCTTCGATATTAATCCATTGATAGTATTCCCGTTCACTCTTAAAAACTGTTTGTCGGGCTTTTAGCAATGGAAAGCACTGTTATGCAGGCAATTCACGAACAGAGGCGTAACTTTACTGTTTCAATTTACAACGAATCACGTGTTTGCTACATAGTTTTACCATACAGATTAGGGTTTTTTTTTTCCTTTTAATTCACCGTAGATCACATATATCGATTGGCTATGGTGCCGATCAAGCAGGCTTTGATGGGTTTGCTGAGGTGCCATATAAAAGGCTTTTCTTGTAGCTTTCGTGAAACCTACCAAACCAACATGCAATTCTCTGTGTGTTTCAACGCTAATTATTCACATTCAAACCCAAGATTTTGAGGGCAAAGTCTTGGAAGTCACCTTGGCCAAAAGTCTAGACACGCAGTGGCCTTCAAATATATAGATCAATGGCAACGTACGACTTGGACTTTGAGATTGTCTTGGTTCTCAGTTTTCCACATGAAAGAATTATCGCAAGGATATCTGATTAAGGATTCAAGGGGCGGGCCCAGCTAGCTTATGCTACAGGTGCCATGAAACCTCCAAACCTCGCAAATTTCTCTACCCTTTAGTTTAATACATCTTGCCATGGCATTAATTCCCAAACCATCTCAGTCAACCCATGCCACCCAACCTAGAAATTCTAGTTCCGCGCCCATGTATGATTATTATATATAAAACACTCACACACACACCTATGTTCTCATCGAATGTGCTTTGTATTACAAGAACAATGGCTTCTAAGAACTTTTTATGTTTTCGGAACGCTTTCTTGATTATTATGCTTCTTTTCTCTTCTGCAATGAGATCAAGGGATCTGTCAGAAATTGCCAGGCCTCGTATGATTCGTAAGTCGGACCTGCCTTCTTAATTTCTTTGTTCTTCAGAATGTTGCGAGTTTTTAATTCTATAATAGAACCTAAATCGAAAGATGAGTTTATTTGAACATCTTGCATCTTCATAACAATTCTGAATAGAGATATTTAATTAGCTTAATCATCAAAGAAAAAGAAAAGAAAAGGGATATTTAGCTAATTACCTTTTAAAAGAGGACCAGAGAAAATCTTCTCTCTTTATAATTAAGGATTAATTCTGATTGCATATGAGGGAGGTCACTTGATTCATATGAATCCTACAGTGTGCTTAGGTTACTCATACGGCATTTAAGCACAGATGACTCTATGTAATCTACTTCCACATATTAGGGCTAACTAAATTCCTTAAGTGCCCGAAGAATATTAAGGACTAATTAAATGAAGGATACAGTCAATTTTTAGCAGAACCGAAATTAATGCCTTAATTACACAATCATTCTCAATCAAGTCTCAAAAAAAAAAAAAAAAGATTCATTAAATTAAATATCATTCGAAGCTAAATATTGATCTAGCTACTTATTATGGAGAAGCCAAAAAAGAAAAGAAAAAAACCCTTTTGGCTTTTTCCACTAGATCATGTGTTGATCTTTGTCACCTACAAATTAAGGCATAAACGCAAGCATGCCAGTACCATATATTATCTCTGTTATAAACTCTTCTTTTGCCTTACTTACTCCATTGTTTTTTGTGTGAAAAATAAATTATGTATCTCTGAGGTCCTAAGAGGAAATGAAATGTGTTATGGCATAATTTTCTTTGTGTTCATGCAGTTGAGAAGGCTGGTCGTTCTCAAAAGCTCGGTCCTCCATGGAAGGGCAATTACAAGGATCCTCCCCCCAACAGCTAATTAGCTGAATTTCATGACATCTTTTATTGCGTACAAAATAACGCAAATATTTAATATATAGTTTAATATTGTAATATATGCATCTACAGTCAATAAATTTCTGTACGCATTAGCAAGCGTTGCTACCTTGCTATCCTGATTTTTGCCTAGCGTTATGGTGAAGCGTTGAGGCTGATATCAAAAGTTCCTGCTGCTGAAAGTTACTGTTACGTTTAGTTGTACCTTCGATTAATTTGTACTCATTTCGGATAGCTTTACATCTTCTTGTAGCTGGCAAGAGAGAAATAAAGGAGACGAAGATATTATAGTATCTTTTATTTTATTATGAAGAGTTTCAATAAGATTTATCACTGAAAATATCGATATGCCTACGTGAGAACACTTTACATGCCAACTTCTTAGAAATTAACCTTCACATTCTCAATCGATGCTAGCTTACCAAGAAAATGAAAAAAACAAGAATGCCACCGTATATTAATAACGACAGTCGCCGCTAGCAGTAGCACCATCAATTGCCATCAGCAGCAACACCAGCACCACCACCAACCTCCTCGCCCTTGGATCCTCACAGCACTGCTCTCCTACCATCAAATTTTATACTCTCTCCTAGTTAAGAAACCCCATGAATGAAAATCGGAAACACAAACAAATTAGGTGGTCTCTCTCTCTCACTCGTATTGTTGCAAGAGCAAAATAGAAGAAAATAAAATAAAACTTTACAAAGAAAATAGAGGCTGAGTCTTGCCACTTTGAACATATTAGTTGAGATTGGAAATTTAGTAATGGTCTGTTTTGCTACTCTTCACTCAACTCTTGCAAAAGATAGCTTTTATGATTGTGGTGTAAAAAAATAAATTTAAAAAAATAATTATGGTTATTTTGATTAAAATACGTGTTTAATTAAAATTATTGTTCAACAAAAAAATATTCAAGATGTTTGGTTAAAACAATAATTGAAATTGATATTTGGTAATAAAATAATCTAAAATGAAATGTATTAATTTTTTATTTTGTAATATATTAATATGCATTTCTTTATTAATATATCGTAAAAACAACAATGCGAATTATAACTCTGATTTTATTGTCCCATTAAACTTACTGCAATATCATCTTTGGAACATAATCTGTATAGAAAGACCTCTTGTTTTCATAAAGTTATAAACATGGAACCACATCGGTTAGAAAAATTCTTAGAAACAAAATCAAGATGGAATCAAATTATATAAATAATTGTTGAGAATTAAAACATTTGTATATTTTTATAATTCACATATAAAAAACTTGAATCTCATCGAATTTTTAACTTGTGCAAAAACAACCCAGCATTGATTTTTTGATAATAAAATACAACTCAATGAAAAACTGTGAAGAAGCGTAGTAAAAATATGTGGAAGTAGCTTCTCAAACTCGTAAAATTATGGTTAAATAAAAAAACAAATGCTAAAGCATAGCGAAACAGGCTCAAAATCAAATTGAAAAGAAAGAGAGAACGTGAGTTTGAGAAATTTAAAGAAAAGGAAAGGACAGATTAAGCGATAATTACAAAAAATTAAGTTTAGTTAAATCAAATCAAAGAAGACGAAAATTAAGTCCATACCTTCTCTCAACTCCAATCAATTAAATTGAAGCTCTAAATTAATATTATCTATAAATAAAGAATCACTCTCACTGTATATGCTTCACTACAACTTTCCCCCTCAAATTACATGATGATCTGCAATTTATATTTATTTATATACTTCATCCCTTCTTTACTGCTTTTCTTAGAATAGTAATTAGTATTCTTACAGAAAAAAAACCCTTAAATTAATATCTATATATCACTAATATTCTTTATATCCACTGAAATTGCATTTGTTTTCTACAAAGTAATTATCACCTCCTCATATGTTAAGTCTTAAATAAATAAAGAATATATGTGTGAAACCTGCGCGCGTCTATTTGTATTTATTACAAGTTAGTTGTTATCTCTCACAAGTTAAGCACTGGTTATAACCTGTTTGGTTGGGCAGTGAAATTATTTATTGATTGTATATTTTTAGAGTTTTTTTTTTTTTTTTTTTAAAGTGTTTTTGAAAAAAATTTAAATTTTTTAATTTTTTTTACTTCATTTCATAATATTATTTTTTTAATATTTTCAAATCATTTTAAATTTCTAGTATTAAAAATAAATTTATAAAAAAAATAATAATTATTTTAATAAAAATTTTTAAATAAAAAATATTGTAAAATACAGCCACCTAATACCGAACTGCCTCTAAAGTGTGAATAAATTTTTGGATGCCCATATGGTTGGCATTGAATTTGTCAAATGGGTTGGCTGGTCAAACTCTTTGTCGTAGCCCTCCAAGATGCAGGGCTGCTACTTGATAAAGGCGAGGAGCTGAACACAGCAGCCTTTGTTGCAATGGCCCGAGGAAGTTTTGTTGCTCTGGCAATTTTAATTGACTGGATAGTATTGTTGCTATTTTGCTGCAAAGCAAGTTTAGCTTCAAATGCAGCAGAAGCCGAGGCCTTGCTCAGATGGAAAGATAGTCTTGGAAATCAATCCATTCTCCAGTCGTGGGTCGCCCCAGCAAATGCCAATTCAAGTACCCTAAGTCCATGCCAGTGGCGTGGAATAACTTGCGATAACGCAGGAAATGCAACTCAAATAAATCTTCCAAACGTGGGCTTGACATGTACCCTGCAATACTTAGATTTCTCTTCCTTAACAAATCTTCTTCGACTTGATCTTAGAGAAAATCAACTTACAGGAACCATTCCATCTAGCATTGGAATTCTTTACAAACTCCAATATCTTGATCTTGCCACAAATTTTCTTTATGGTACTCTACCTCTTTCTCTTGCTAATCTTACTCAGGCTTATGAGCTCGACTTTTCTCGAAACAACATAACTGGCATAATAGACCCACGGTTATTCCCTGATGGGTCAGCCGCGAACAAAACTGGCCTTGTTAGCCTAAAGAACTTCCTCCTTCAAACTACTGGGCTTGGAGGTCGAATTCCTGAAGAAATAGGAAATTGTAAATTTCTGTCCCTTCTAGCTCTAGATGAGAATCGTTTTCATGGACCTATCCCTTCATCTTTAGGTAACTCGAGTGAGTTGACCGTTCTACGGCTTTCCAACAATCTTCTTTCAGGAAACATCCCACCAAATATAGGTACTTTGAGCAAGTTAACTGACTTGCGCTTGCTCACGAACCAGTTGTCTGGTTTCGTGCCTGCAGAATTAGGCAACCTTTCATCATTAACTGTTCTACACCTGGCCGAGAATAACTTCACTGGCCATTTGCCGCAGCAAGTGTGCCAAGGTGGAAAGCTTGTCAACTTCAGCGCCGCCTTTAACAATTTCTCTGGTCCAATCCCGGTAAGCCTAAAAAATTGCCACACCTTATATAGAGTTAGGCTTGAACACAACCAACTGTCGGGATTTCTAGAACAAGATTTTGGAGTATCCAAACCTCACTTATATTGACCTGAGTTTCAACAGGGTAAGAGGCGAGCTGTCACCCAAATGGGGAGAGTGCAAGAAACTGACTGTTCTGAGAGTCGCTGGAAATTTGCTTGGTGGTAAAATCCCTGATGAGGTTGTTCTGCTAAACCAACTAAGAGTGATTGACCTCTCTTCAAATCAAATTTTTGGAGAGTTGCCAGCACAACTTGGAAAATTGTCCAACCTGTTGGTTCTAAATCTGAAAGATAACATGCTTTCAGGACAGGTGCCAGTGGGAATTGACGGCCTGTCCAGCTTGGAGAATCTAGACCTCTCTGTGAACATGCTAAGCGGGCCAATTCCATATCAAATTGGAGAATGCTCTAAACTTCGATTTTTAAGCTTGGGCAGGAATAGGTTAAATGGGACAATCCCCTATCAAATCGGAAATCTTGTAGGTTTACACGACTTGCTAGATTTGGGCTATAATTTGCTTTCTGGAGGGATACCCTCTCAGCTCGCAAAGCTTACAAGTTTGGCGCAGCTGAACTTGTCCCACAATAATCTCAGTGGTTCAATTCCTGCATCTCTCAGCAACATGTTGAGCTTGGTTGCTGTCAACTTTTCATACAACAATTTAGAAGTTCCACTTCCTGATAGCAGCATCTTTCATTTAGTTGAGCCGAATTCATATAGTAACAATAGAGACTTGTGTGGTGAAGTTCAGGGTTTGAGACGCTGCACCACTAGAGCCAATGAAAAGGGTGGGGGGGATAAAAAAAAGCAAACTTGTTATTATTGTTGCTTCGATAACAAGTGCCTTGTTTCTTTCACTCGCATTGGTTGGTATTATTGCATTTCTCCACCATCGGAACTCCAGAAATGTCTCAACACGTGAAAGCAGATCAAGGAGGGAAATTCCCTTACCAATACGGTTTTTTAAAGGGAAAATTGCGTACGGAGACATCATTGAAGCTACAAAGAACTTTGATGACAAGTACTGCATTGGGGAGGGAGGAACCGGAAAGGTTTATAAAGCAGAAATGTCAGATGGTCAAGTGTTTGCAGTGAAAAGGCTGAATTATCTGGTTCAAGACGAAGAGATTGAGACTACAAAAAGCTTTAGCAATGAGGTTGAAGCTTTAACAGAATTACGCCATCGCAACATAGTGAAACTCCATGGATTTTGTTCTCAAGGAAAGCACACATTCTTGATTTATGAATTTTTGGAGAGGGGTAGTTTGGCTGGCATGCTAAGCGATGAAGAAGGAGCCAGGGAGTTGGATTGGGGAAAAAGGATAGCGGTTGTTAAGGGCATAGCTCATGCTTTATCTTATATGCATCATGATTGTGTTCCACCTATAGTTCATCGAGACATATCAAGCAAGAATGTCTTACTGAACTCTGAACTTGAGGCTCATGTTTCTGATTTTGGCACGGCAAGGTTTCTGAAGCCTGATTCATCAAATTGGACAGCAATTGCAGGCACCTATGGATATGTTGCTCCAGGTGAGAAAAGAAATATATTTTTATGGTGTTTGGCTGTAATTACGTTTGTTTGCAAACATAGTGCTAAAAGTTTTTATTGAAGGAAAGAATCCCACATAATTAGGTGATATACTGTAATCAGTGGGATTACAATTCACCAATGTTAATCCTATAATAGCTCCTAGAATATCTCCTAGAATAGTGGATCCGATTGTATATAAACTTTGTATATATATGCCGTGCTTCTTTGCACTATTAAATATACAGAATACAATATTATCATTCTCTTAATGGTATCAGAGCATTGGTTTTGAACAACTAGAAATCTATACAATCTAGGAATCCACACAAACAAATACCTCATGGCTGGTGACGAAGACCAAAAGCTTCTTGAACAGAACAAGAGCTCAAACTCTTTCAAGACCTCAAAACCATGAGAGAACTCCAATCATCCACTTTTTCTCCATCACTCAGATCAACCAGGCGCTGTCCTCGTTTCACAATCACTGATGGAAGACAATTACACAACATGGGTATAGTAAATGAGCATGGCACTTACTATCAAAAACAAGAAGGGATTTGTAGATGGAACTCTCAAGAGACCGACTTATAATCCTGATGAGCAACAACAATGGGACCGCTGTGACATTCTTGTGAAAACCTGGCTGCTGGGAGCAATATCGAAAGATATCTCAGGCAGTGTCATCCCTTGCAAGGACGCAAGAGGTATTTGGCTGGAACTGAAAGAGAGATTTTCTCAAACTAACACTGTTTTATTGTTCTATTTAGAAAATGCCATTCATGATTGTGAGCAAAGTACAAACTCAGTCACGTCCTTTTTCACGAAACTCAAAAGCCTGTGGGATGAGAAGGATGCCCTATGTGCGTTCCCCCCTTGCAATTGTGAGGCAGTTACCGCGATTAAGGTTTTCATGGAGACACAAAAGACCATGAAGTTCCTGATGGGGCTTAATGAAAGCTATGCACAGACTCGAAGCAATATAATAGGCATGGATCCCCTTCCGAACCTGAACAAAGCCTATGCAATGGTTTTGCGTCATGAAAAGCAGGCAGAGGCTTTTACTGGAAAGTCGATGACACCACCAGAAGCATCTGCTTTTGTAGTAAAGAAGATGACCCGTGATTTTAACTCTACAGAAGGAGAAGCTAAATTTTGTGAAAAATGCAACATGAATAATCACAACACAAAGAACTGCAGAGCTCATCTCAAATGCACATATTGCAATGGAAAAGGACATACCTATGACTATTGCCAAAGAAGAAAGAACGCTACTGCAAGTGGACAAACAAGATCGAAAGCAAATCATGTAGCTCCTCAAAATAATAGTAAGGAAGCTTTGCCTGATTTTCCCTTCTCATGAGAGGAGTGCCATCAACTTCTCAGTCAGCTTTTAACAAAAACAAAGTCTGCCTTAGCCAATCTAGTTGGTAACATTCCAAATCATGAGGAACTCTCAGGTAAAGCATTTCGGTTCGCACACAGTAATAAAGAAACCACATGGATACTGGACAGTGGTGCAAGTGATCACATTGTTTGTAACCCAAATTTGCTTACCTCTCTAAAATCAGTCCATAACCGTTAGGTTAAGCTTCCTGATGGAACCTCCACACACGTTACTCATATTGACACAGTATCTTTCTCTCGACACTTTGTTCTTCATAATGTTCTTTGCGTCCCACTCTTCTATCTTAACCTGATTTCTGTAAGCAAACTAGCATTTGATTCATTTTACATTACTATCTTTCTCAGACAAATTTGTGTCATACAGGACCTACGATCGGGGAAGATGATTGGGACGGGAACTGAGAAGGAGGGCATTTATTGTCTCAATTAGTCAACGAAAGGAACATGCAATGCAGTGCACACCAACACAGACAACTTGTGGCATCAACGACTTGGTCACCCTTCGAATAAAACATCTTCATTATTTTCATTCCTTGCTAATAAAACTTGTATTTCAAGTACTTGCTCTATTTGTCCTTTAGCCAAACTCACTAGACAACCTTTTCCATTAAGCACTACACGTAGTGAATCTTGCTTTGATTTAATTCACATTGACATTTGGGTTGGTTATCATGTCCCATCTTATTCTGGTGCACAATATTTTTTAACCATTGTTGATGACCATTCACGAAGCACATGGGTATAATTGATGAAACATAAATCTGAAGCACGTATTCTACTCATTCATTTTATTCACTTAGTTGAAAATCAGTTTAGGACAAGTGTTAAAGTCGTACGGAGTGACAATGGCCCAGAATTTAAGATTTCCCAATTTTATTCATCTAAAGGCATTATCCACCAAACTAGTTGCGTTAACACACCACAACAAAATGGTATGGCTGAACGCAAACATCGACATTTGCTAAATGTAGCTAGAGCTCTCCTTTTTCAAGCCACTCTACCAAAACATTTTTGGGGTGATGCCATACTCACTGCAGCTTACTTGATTAATAAGACACCGACTCCAATTCTTAAAGGAAAAACACCATTTGAACACCTTTTTCATAAGGAACCAGGTTATTCTCATTTAAAGGTTTTTGGATGTCAATGTTTTGTGTCTACACACCCGACCCGTCCTAGCAAATTTGATCCCAGGTCCACCGAATGTATTTTTCTTGGCTATCCACATGGCCAAAAAAGGTATAAAGTTTATAACTTAACAACAAAGAAAATCCTCATTTCAAGGGATGTGGTTTTTTTTTAGCATGTGTTTCCTTTTAAAACAAATTCTGCTTCCCATTCTTTGCCCCACTTACCAATTTTCACTCCTGCAATTTCTCCTCCATATTATCCTCAAAATCCCCACTCTTTCGCTGACCATCACTCTCCTGATACTACTCCACCATCCAATCCAATTTACACTCCCCTTACCCAAATTACTCCTTCTCTCACAGATCTCAATTCCTCTCCTCCTTCTGAAAATAATCTCGTACCTGACACATCCTTTAGTTCCATTTCATCACCTTTGCAATCTCCCCAACTGCCTTCACCACAACCACGCAGCTCTTCTCGCGCCACAAAACTTCCAACTGCATTGCAGGGCTTTCATATTGATGCGGCTCTCCCCTCACGCCCCGATCCGTCAGCTTCCCTAAACAAAGTCATCTCTTCAGGTACAGCTCATAGCCTCTCCCATGTCATATCTTATGTTAATCTTTCTTCCCCTCACAGAACCTTCACTGCTAATATGACCATACAAAGAGAGCCTACCTCATTTTCTCAGGCAGTTAAAGACCCGCAATGGAGAGCAGCCATGCAGCACGAGGTTCAAGCACTCCATGCTAACAAGACTTGGAGTTTGGTTTCTCCTCCAGCTCACAAACGCCCAATTGGTTGTAAGTGGGTATATAAAATCAAGTATAATCCTGATGGCACAGTTGAGCGCTATAAGGTCAGGTTAGTAGCTGAGGGTTACAGCCAAGTTGAAGGGATCGATTACAGGGAAACATATGCGCCGGTTGCTAAGCTCACAACAGTTCGCGTCTTACTCAGTCTTGCAGCCATGCAGAATTGGCACCTTAATCAATTGGACGTCAATAATGCGTTTCTCAATGGAGATCTCTATGAAGATGTTTACATGCAGCTTCCTCCTGGCTTCAGACGAAAGGGGGAGAATTGGGTTTGTAAGCTACACAAATCCCTATATGGCCTGAAGCAAGCCTCAAGGCAATGGTTTTTGAAGCTTTCCTCAGCCCTCAAATCAGCCGGCTTCAAGCAATCATGGTCTGACTATTCCTTGTTCGTCCGAAACCATCAAGGTATCTTCACAGCTTTGTTGGTCTATGTCGATGATGTTATTCTAGCAGGGAACAATTTAGAAGACATCACAAAGACCAAGTGCTTTCTCTCAAGCCACTTCAAACTGAAGGATATGGGACAATTGAAAAACTTTCTAGGAATAGAAGTAGCAAGATCCAAGCACGGGATTTCCTTATGTCAAAGGAAATATGCATTGGAAATCCTTGAAGATACAGGGTTCCTCGGTGCCAAACCTTCACGGTTTCCAGCTGAACAAAATGTGACACTTACACAAGAAGATGGAGACCTACTGAAAGACGCCTCCCAATATCGAAGACTGGTTGGACGTCTCATTTATTTAACCATCACACGGCCAGATCTCACATACGCAGTTCATATACTTAGCCAGTTCATGGACAAACCCAGGCAGCCTCACTTAGAAGCAGCACACAAGGTATTGAGGTACATCAAGCAAGCACCTGGTTAGGGAATTCTCTTACCTTCAAAAGGATCATTGGAGTTAAGGGCATATTGTGATGCAGACTGGGCTCGTTGTAAGGACACTAGAAGATCAACAACTGGCTATTGTATTTTTCTTGGACATGCTCCCATTTCATGGAAAACAAAGAAACAAAGTACATTATCACGTTCGAGTGCAAAAAGCTGAGTATCATTCCATGGCTACTACATGCTGTGAAATAACGTGGTTGCAATACATTTTAAAGGACTTGAATGTTAAGCATGAGCAACCAGCGAAATTGTTCTATGACAATAAGGCGGCAATACACATAGCCTCAAACCCTGTGTTTCATGAAAGAACCAAGCATATAGAAATAGACTGTCATGTGGTGCAGAAAGGGTTGGTTACAACAGAGCACATACGGACCAAGGAGCAACCAACAGACATCTTCACCAAGCCACTAAGTTCAAACCAGTTCTCCACATTACTGGGCAAGTTAGGAGTGATCAACATACACTCCAACTTGAGAGGGAGTATTGAAGGAAAGAATCCCACATAATTAGGTGATATACTGTAATCAGTAGGATTATGATTCACCAATGTTAATCCTATAATAGCTCCTAGAATATCTCCTAGAATAGTGGATCTGATTGTATGTAAACTTTGTATATATATGCCGTGCTTCTTGGCACTACTAAATATACAGAATACAGTATTATCATTCTCTTCAGTTTTCATGGTCCTCTATTGACTGTTGCAGAGCTTGCTTACACAATGGAAGTGAATGAGAAATCTGATGTTTATAGCTTTGGGGTGTTGGCATTCGAAGTTCTGATGGGAAAGCATCCAGGGGACCTCATTTCCTATCTACATTCATCTGCTAATCAAGAAATCCACTTCGAAGATGCGTCAGATCCCCGTCTCTCACCTCCTGCAGAACGAAAAGCTGTTGATCTATTGTCCTGTATCATAACTCTTGCTCGTTTATGTATATGTGTTGACCCTCAATCTCGACCAACCATGCGAACTGTGTCTCAGCAGCTCGAAATGAAGGCTGCTGGTTCCGAATAATTAATCTGCCTGTCGATCGGCATGCTTACGCAGATCCATGTTTAATGTCTTTTGTTTTTTCAAGAAGACTCCTTCAAATAATAATAAATATATATATATTCAGATCACGGTCAGGGTTGATGGGTCAATAGATTTGCTGTTGAGATGGGTTTTATGAGATATTTATCGTTTATCATAACTCCCCCGTATTTGAATTTATTAATCATAACCTTTTCTAAGGAGTAGAAATATTGCCAAAATAATTATTCTAAGGAGACCATTTCCTGGTAAAAGTCAAACTTAACGCATGCCATCCTATTACTCATGAGCATATCATCGGTGACGGTGGGAGTCTGCAAGTTTTTCCGAGGAGTAGAAATATTGCCAAAATAATTATTTAAACTTAACGCATGCCATCCTATTACCCATGAGCATATCATCGGTGGGAGTCCGCAATTTTTTCCGAGGAGTAGAAATATTGCCAAAATAATTATATCCTAAGGAGACCATTTTTCTGTGTATTAAATGGCTGAATTCAGCGCTCCCAATCACGATTTTTCTAAGGGCTCGCCGGTTCAGAGGTGGACCAATTGTTTTCCTTTTTATTTTGAAGCCGGTTGGTTTTGCTCATTGTGAGCTGTTCTTTGTTGCCACTAACCATGAAACAAGGCATATATACTGTACACCGTTGAGGTTATCCCAATTATAAATTTAACCCTAGTTAGCTTCAGTTTTTTTAAAAAATTTTTTTTTTTAACTTTAATCTTTTTTTGTTAGGTTTTCTTTTGAAAATCTAATTTTTTTAATCTCAATCTTACATCATGGGTAACTGATTAGTCAAGTTAATTTTAGTTGAGTCAGGTTTTTTTAAAAAAAATTATTTTTTATTTATTTTTTTATCATTTGATATTAATCTATTCGGCTTTGAGCTTCAAAAAAAAAATTTTCTTTTTCTTTTATATGAGTTATTTATAGTTCATATCTCAAGTGGGATATTAATAAAATTAACACAAAGTTTATTAAAATCATTATAGCATTAATTTTTCATATATATATATATATATATATATATTAGAAAACATTTGACCTCCATGTGGCGTGCTTGTAACTAAGCTAGAAGGGTCTGTGCACACTTCATTTTGATAATGTCTACCAAAATTATCATATATTATTAAAAACAAATATTAACTTCTTTATTTTTTTAAAATCTTTAATCATAACTCATTTTACTTTTATTTTTTTAATCCAACCGTGCTCTCTTATTTATATTCAAATAAAGAATGACATTGAAAATTAATCTAAAAACAAATGAGATGACAATTAATTTTAATTTTTTAAATTTTGTGGAAATTAAAATGTGTGGGATAAAAGGAGCATATATATATATATATATATATATATATA
>Ga0325414_1004390_pt1 | contig 14755 bp, 11 predicted proteins | sample PopdelMetagenome_8_FD_206183 | JGI IMG/M metagenome (GOLD analysis project Ga0325414, IMG submission 206183) | Populus deltoides microbial communities from Bellville, Georgia, United States - Leaf-PdKOR-R3 | ecosystem: Host-associated > Plants > Phyllosphere > Phylloplane/Leaf | place: USA...
TTTTTTTTTTTGGCGAGGAGGAAAAGAAAGAAAAAACTGACAAATTCTAGAAAAAAAATGTCCCATTAAGTCCCCAAGCAGCAGTTAATTCATTCGAGACAGAGAAGAATCCCAGATATGCAGTTCCATAGTCACTCTTGCAGCAATTCTAGCCATAAAACCAGCACAAGCATTTGCTTCCCCTGTAAGTATGAACAATCTATATACACTGCACAATCCCTTGACCAACAGATATCAGATGAACAGCTTCCTTAGAATCTAAGTTGCATAGAACCTGTCTGTGCCCTCTCTGTTCCACGCTAGCTGCCGTCCATGTTTTACTGCAAGTAACTCCGGAAGAAGGTGACAACCATTTCCTGCAAGCCCCAGTAAACAAATGACAAATACCCCATGCCAAACCACAATCCTCTGCTTTTCTAATTTACACTTGTGTGTACTAAATGATTCTATCCAAAATACCAAACTAAGTCCTATTGTGCCCGAATGACAGCTTCAGTGACAAATCACAATAAGATTTTCTGGTATGAAAGGGGAAGCGGAGGAGATTTGTTATGATTTCGTGTTCAAAAAGTCCTTCATGAAGAATTTGAACTTATTTTCTCGAAGTGGACGGAGGCACTCAAACATCGTCTGCGAAATGATTGAGAAATCTTAACCATCAAACATCGGAAGGATGGAGGAATAATATTTGAGTAAAAAAATGAGTTTAAAAATGGCTTTTCAGATAAAAAAATTATCATTCTTTATTTACCGGCCACCATTGATTTACCGGCCACCATTGTGGCTGTAGATCTAGCGAAAGACAGACGATAATAGTCCTTTATGTCACCTGCTTTGTTTTTTTTTCTAAAAAAACAATTCTTGTTAATAATTCTATGACCAGTGTTTTGGATTCAGTTGTTTATAGCCATATCTATTTCTCGAAATTTCAAATTTATTTTTAGTTATTTCTAACAATTTTTTTAGAAATCTTATTACCATATTCATTAAATAAAAAATTTATTCTAAAAAATAAAGTTATTGAGCACGGTCGAGGACTAACTACTCTAAAAAACAAAGCTATTAAACACAACTAGGTACCATCTATTCTAAGAAAATTAAGTAGGTTGGTTCATGTTGTGAAGCTAAATATTTTAATTTACATTTATTTTTTTATTTTTTTTAGTTTAATCTTTATTTATTATTAATGTTTTTTATATATTTATTGGCATGAATGATTTTTAATGTATTTAATTAGATCCATACATGAATTTAATTTTTCTGATTCTTCAATGTTTAAAAACACAGTAAAAAAGATTATATATTTATTTTTTATAAAAAAGAATTATTTATTTATTGTAGAAAGCATGAACTCGAAGTTGGAAACTTCTCGGAACAAAACTGACAGACCATTGGTCAGCAATTAAACAGCAAAGTTTATCCAAAAAATAATCCTTTTAAATAAATTTCAACTTCTAAATATAAGCCTCCTTTCCTTTTCAGACTCTAACAACAACATAGAAATTCATTATATAAATCCCTCTTTGTGCACGTAATCTCTCATTCTCAGCTCTCTCGCCATTCTTTATAATACAAAAAATCCCTCTTCCTTCTCCCTTCTCTCTCTGTGTTGCCTGTCTTCTCCTTTGCCTTTCTTGTCTATGATAAACAATTAGGGATGGCTTTGTTGAAGTTTCTCCCAGTCTTGGCATTGTTTGCTTTGCTTTTTGTGCTCAGCAACAATGGAGTTGAGGCTTCTCATAAGATTTATCTTCGCTATCAGAGCCTTAGTGTTGACAAGGTGAAGCAAACCCATAGAACCGGGTATCACTTCCAGCCCCCTAAGAACTGGATCAACGGTACATAATCATCTCCTTTTCTTTTCCCCGTAGAATGCAAACAGTCTCCATGATATATATATATATTTTTTAAAGCACAAGAAGTATATATTGCTTTCTTCTTCTTCTTTTAATTTTCTTTTTGTTTCTTGTTGTGTATTACCTTTTTGTTTTGTCCGCCATAGATATTCTTAAGGATACATAAGGTTCCATCGATCTCGATCTTTAACTAGATGCGTTTAATTAATGATTTTATTTTTGTTGGTTTCCCCTGAGTCGTGATACCTGCTTAATTGCTACTATCATATTCTTTAAAATGAAGCTCTACGCTTTGTGGGTTTGAACCTTATCTCCTTCTCCGAATATTCATTGAAAAAAAAAAATTTCTTTCAACAATTTTAGCTTTCGCATGTTATGGTTTTTTTTTTTTAAAAAAAAACGATCGTAGAATATATAGATAAATACTACTGATTAACAGATTGCATTTTCTGCTCTGTATAATTTCTCTTTGCACCATCCTTCCGGTGTGCACATATACTTGTATGGGAATATTTCAATATATATAATATAAAAATAATAAAAAGATCAAACTTTTATTGCCACTAATTTTTTTTGCCAGAGTCATACTTGTACAGTTTCCACATGCACTCTTCAACAGATATTTTGCCTGATTGTCAGCAAAGATTTCAACCTTACTTTTTCCATCATGAATTATTAGTTTAATTGCTGTGAATATTTGAATTTTCAACATCGTCGCGCACATGTATTTCAATAGCGTGGGCAGTAGGGCACAGGGCTATAAGAGGCAAAAAATTTTATTCTTTTCTTTTCCGGTGAAAGAGTTGGAAATCCCTCGGAAGTTACATGATTTGACAGAAATGGATGGTTGGGAATTAGACACTAAAAAGATGAAAGTTATCGGCAGTTGTGGATATTTAGGTTCAAGTAAGAAGTGGGGAGGTGCAGTCCCACGTTGTCTGCCAAAAATAATGTCAGCAAACCTTTAATATCCCACTTCCTTCCAATACTTGAACAAGAAAGGTATCTCTATGTATTGCCTGGTAGATATTCAAAGCCATTGTCGTAGGCTAAACCCAATATTTAAATCATATCCTTTTTGTTTCCTTGTAATCATATTTAATTGCCCTGTTTTTGGACTCCAGAAATACCTGGCTGGCAATTAATGGAGACAGGATGAATAAATTTCTTTTTCCTTATCAGAACTCTGTCAATTTGTTTTATATACGTATCCTGCTGTTATCAATTTACACCGTTAATTATTGCTGGCCGGCTGAGGTGGTATTAATCGTCTGAGCCTCTGTTACCACCTTGTCTTTTTTTCTGTTTTTTGTTCTTGGACTTTTGGACCTTGATTTGGTTGTGGCTGAGGATGTTATTCATCGAAAACAAGGTTTCGAGGTCGTAATTCCGAAATTCTTTGATTTATTTCTTGTGATTGCAATGAAAACTCTCTAATGACAACCTAAATAGAGGACGAAACACATTTGAATTAACCTTTCAAACTCCAGAAAGGTGTACCGAAAGGTTGTCGCAACGCGTGCCTTTATGAAGCACAAGTCTTTGTCAACCGGTTAAGCATATCCTTCAGCAATCTAAAGACTGACAATGGAGGTTGCGAATCTTTTTTCTTTTTCCCAACTTTTTTTTTTTTCCTTTTTCCCAACTTGATGCACGGGGTTGTGGTCCTTTTTAGATAACACTAGTGCTGATGTATACTTGAAAAGGGTTAGAAACTTTTTATTTTTATCATGCTGGTTTTTCTCTTTAAAAAAGAGCAGGCAAGGTTCTACCTTCTCATGGATGGTTCAACGCTTATATTCAGACAGTTCTCACATGTCGATAGAATTTATTTACTGTGTTCACATCTCAGGACGGTGAGATCCAAATTTACCTTACCCTCAGAAAAGTCAAACAGGAAGTACATAAATAAACCAAGCTTAATGAAATGGGTCTATCCTAAGTTTCTAAATAATTATCTTGAAGATAAGTAGGGCGGACCTGGTGGGATAATCCATCGCCATTATTCATTAGATTCTCAATGGCAGGACCCAAGGATTTGATGTTATTTTTTGACTTGAGAAAAGAGTGTACCATTTACTTGCTGTGGGAACTTTCTGCGCTAGTGCAGATCAGTTGATGTGTCAGATATTATACATTTATTAGTTTTTGAGTGAAAATTGACTTTAACAATGATGGCTAACTTTTGTTCTTTATGTCCCATGTTGCTTCTGGGCGCGGCTCCAATTGACTGGAACAAATTAATCAACTATAGATCCAAATGGTAAGCCAATTCAACAAAAAACTTTCAAAGTTTTTAAGCCTCTGGTTTTTGAATCAATCCTAGTTTTCCATGTTTCATGCAATGCTAATATGTGTGCGCAGGGCCTTTGTACTACAAGGGGCTATACCATCTATTCTACCAATACAATCCCAAAGGTGCCGTGTGGGGCAACATTGTCTGGGCTCATTCAGTTTCAAAGGATTTGATCAATTGGGAATCCCTTGAGCCTGCAATCTACCCTTCTAAATGGTTTGATAACTATGGATGTTGGTCTGGATCTGCAACAATTCTCCCAAATGGTGAGCCCGTTATATTCTACACGGGTATTGTTGATGAAAATAATCGTCAGATCCAAAACTATGCTGTGCCTGCAAACTCGTCGGATCCATATCTTCGTGAATGGGTTAAACCTGATGATAATCCAATAGTGTATCCAGATCCTAGCGTGAACGCTAGCGCATTTCGTGACCCGACCACTGCTTGGAGGGTTGATGGGCACTGGAGGATTTTGATTGGCAGCAAGAAGAGAGATAGAGGGATTGCATATTTGTATAGGAGTTTGGATTTTAAGAAATGGTCCAAGGCCAAACACCCGTTACATTCAGTTCAAGGTACAGGTATGTGGGAATGCCCAGATTTTTTCCCCGTTTCTTTGTCCAGTGAAGACGGGTTGGATACCTCAGTTGGTGGATCAAATGTAAGGCATGTCTTGAAGGTTAGCTTAGACTTGACAAGATACGAATACTATACAATAGGTACTTATGATGAGAAGAAGGATAGGTATTATCCTGATGAAGCCTTAGTTGATGGTTGGGCGGGGCTCAGATATGATTATGGAAACTTTTATGCTTCTAAGACATTTTTCGATCCAAGCACAAACAGGAGGATTTTGTGGGGTTGGGCTAACGAGTCTGATTCTGTACAACAAGACAGGAACAAAGGATGGGCAGGAATTCAGGTAATCCTCGGTGGAATCTTGAATTCTTGGGGATTATTATTAACTTGTTTAAAGTCATTTTTATTGGTTAATAATATTTTTTTCAATTGCATTCTTTTAGTTGATTCCAAGGAGGGTGTGGCTAGATCCTAGTGGAAAGCAATTGCTACAATGGCCCGTTGCAGAACTGGAGAAACTAAGGAGCCACAATGTTCAACTGAGAAATCAAAAGCTCCACCAAGGATATCACGTTGAAGTTAAAGGCATCACTGCTGCTCAGGTTTGTTTCGTTTTCCTCTCTCTCTCTCTCTCTCTCTCTTCTTATTGAGCAATAAAAAAAAATGAAGGGCACGAAACAATATTAAGTCAATGATTGTGACCTTGAATAGTAATGAAGTGAAGTCTTGATTTTCCTGATTAATTGCTTCATGTATTTGACAGGCTGATGTCGATGTTACCTTCTCTTTCCCAAGCTTGGACAAGGCTGAGCCCTTTGATCCTAAATGGGCCAAGCTTGATGCACTTGATGTCTGTGCCCAAAAGGGTTCCAAAGCACAAGGCGGGCTTGGGCCATTTGGACTGTTGACACTGGCTTCAGAAAAGCTTGAAGAATTCACTCCCGTCTTCTTTAGAGTCTTTAAAGCAGCAGACAAGCACAAAGTTCTCTTGTGCTCTGACGCGAGGAGGTATGTTTTACAGCTTTTCTTCTCGAGACATCCGCTCCCATCCCTATTCCTGCTGTCGACCTCTGCAACATGGTCTTTATACGTGGTTTCTTTTGAACAGCTCTTCCTTGGGAGTAGGGCTATATAAACCACCTTTTGCTGGATTTGTTGATGTTGATTTAACTGACAAGAAACTTACACTCAGGAGTTTGGTATGCCCCCTTCATTATCTTGGTTGAAAACTATTAGAGGAATGACTATCTTAACATGCTTTCGGCTATGATGACTTTTCTTTGCAGATTGATCACTCTGTTGTTGAAAGTTTTGGAGCTGGTGGAAGAACCGTCATCACATCCAGGGTTTATCCGATCATTGCAGTCTTTGACAAGGCTCACTTGTTTGTGTTCAACAATGGAAGCGAGACCGTCACTGTAGAGACTCTCAATGCTTGGAGCATGAAGGTGCCTGTGATGAATGTCCCTGTAAAGAGCTGAACGGGGAGGATTTATTTTTATCTTTTTTTCTATATCAATGGAATGATGAAATTGTCTCGTACAATTTATGAGGAATAAATAAATCTTCAATATACTTTATGAGTGGGATAGTGCAGCAACATCATAATTCACAACCCAACATTCCTTATCAAATTAAAAAAAATTCAAGTACTTAATCAAGATCTAAGATGTGAGGGGCTCAACTGTCGAAGGTAATAAGAATTTACTCCCTTCACCAATATCAGCCAAGATGCTTATAAATAAAGTTTTTTTTGGTTAAATTATGAGTTAATTAAGTGTTTTTACAATTACTTTTATTTCTCGTAATGCCTCATGATATCTATAAAAAATCTATTTTTTTTTTATATATATAGATTTGAGATCCTCGGACACATAAATTAGTATATTTATATAAAAAAGGTGTTATAAATATGTAAAAAAATATTAAATTTTAAGAACAATATTTCATTCCTAAATTCTTCGTTCGCTCACCGGAAGTTCTAGCTGATCTCAAGGAAAAACCATTTGATCAAACCTCCATCAACTATCATTGACCTATCTAACTCGCACTCTTCTTCTCACCGAGCCCAAATCATTGACCAGGTCAAAGAAGCTGCAAGTGCTTGGAGCTTCTTTCAAGTGATCAACCATGGTATCTCTCAAAAAACAACAATTGAATCAACGATCAAATCTTTAAAATCCCTCCATGAGCAATCACATGAAGTAAAATACAAGTACTATGCGATGATCGGATACGTGGTGCTGTAAATCTTGCAAGCAATAACGATCATGGCACCTTAAACGGGTGTGGACGAGCCTCGTGGCGGCCGACCCTTAGGACATAACAAAAGTATGTAGAAAAGAGGTGATTGAATAGCATGGGTGTGCTGCAGATTCTGGCTTGATTCGCAGAGCTGAAAGCCCTCTTGATAGGACTGGGAGGTTCAGGGCCGGCATATACATCGGGAAACAAATTCGACAGCAACGTTTACTGATGTGAGGTTTTTGTTGGGTCATTTCGATCATTGCTGTCCTTATCAGCTGGATCCATGTAACAGTGGGATACAGATTCTACAATGATGGCAGTGTCGGTGTGGAATGAAATTGAGGGGCGCGCTGCAGGTGAAGCATGCGCATGATGAGTGGGTGGATGCCATACCTGTCCATGGCAGGTTGATTATCATCAATGTTAGGGTCTTTCTTCAGGTAATTTCACCATCAGTTTTCCGTCAATGTTGATTGTTAGTTCCCTTTTCCTTTCCAATTAGAAATAATATTTGAATTATGATTTTATTTGTGCTTCATTTATTCGGTCAAAATCTGATTTTGATTCTTATAAAAATCTAATCTTGTTTAATTTATAATATTTTAGGTTTTTTTCTTACTGATTGGGATAATACAAGTCTCAATTAGTATATCTATAACGTAATCTTGGCGCATTCATTCATGGTTGCATTACAAAAAATAAAAGTTGTAATTCAAAAGTCTTAGTGAATGAATAAAATCAAGATACGATTTTGGCCCAAAATAATTAACGTGCAAGTGTTTTTTAAAAATTAATTGTAAATAAAAAATTTAATGCATATATTTAATTAAATAGATTGAGATTTATATGTAGATAGAAAAAAAATATTTATATTAATTAAAAACTAAATTAGAAAGTGAAGAAATAGATTTAGATTAAGAAATTTGATCTCGTAACACGAGTAACGACCTATTAAAAAAAAAACCACGCACGCAAGCTTGGTCCTTTTTTTTCCACTTTATTTTTTTAAAAAAAATTAGATAACGCGTCCTCTGTTGCCAGTTTTCAACAATTGAAGAGGTGGTTAGAAAATTGAGATGATGTTTTTTTACTAGAAATTTTATTTTTCAGTTTATTTTTACTTTAAAATACCTAAAACAATCCTTACAATGTCTATAAACCAATAAATTAACTCAAAACACCTCTAAATTAGTCTAAAAATACAAACTTAAACTGAAAATAAAATCATTTCTCAATCCCGATCTATTTTTTTGACAATATACAGAGCAAAATACCTTTAATAGAACTCCTCTCATAGAATGAAACTAGTCGACAACAAGAATGATTTTTTTTTTTGACTAGAATGTGGTCAACAAATGATTTTTTCTTTTTGTTATTTTTTGACGAATCTCTTTGTGCTCTCCAAGATCAGGGACTAAACAAATGAAAAAAAATAAAATTTTAAACCAAAACAAAACTTTTAAAATCTAAAGGGATTGTGACAGAAGAAATGGAAAAATAGGAATAAAAAGAACTTTTTGTGTGAAGTTTAGATTGACCATGTGATTTGGACATGCCTTAGAATTTGATGTTTTTCTATAACAAATTAAAATAAAAATAAAAATTACAATTTGATGTTTTTCTATAACAAATTAAAATAAAAATAGAAATTGAGAGGTTGGTGAAGGTCTGAAATGGAAACCGGCGGCGTGTAGAAGATGAGCGATAAAGAGAGTTTATTTTGAGAGAGGAGGGAAAGTATTGCTGTTTCCATCTGTAATTAATCACAGGAGGGAGAGGTTTCTTTTCTCTCTGTTGTTTATCTTTCGAGTGTCAGCTGATTGTTGATTTTGTGAGTTGTCCGTTCGAAAGGTGTGCTTCCACACCTAGGATTAGGATTGTCTTCTGGTGCAAAGTCTGCTTGTCTATTAACGAACGAAATAACTGGTCAGGATATACCTCAGAAATCATCGCCCCAGCATGGATGGTGAAGAAGCAGTCAGGCAAAGTCTGCTTGTCTATTAATGAACAAAATAACTGGTCAGGATATACCTCAGAAATCATCGCCCCAGCATAGATGGTGAAGAAGCAGTCAGTTTTACTTGGTATCACACCTCAAAAGAAAGGGACCGTGACTCAACACAAGGCTACAAGGGAGTGATTCATATCACAATAATAAGTATCCTCCTCTACTCGACCATTATAATCTTGTTCCATGATCAGGAAACGAGTCTTTGTTATGTCAGATCATATGTTAACTACTATGCCCACCAAAACAGCTGCATTTCATCCGCAAGGGTGTGTCCCCATTTCATTCATACAAACCGAACACCAAATCTGTATTTTACAGGATACTATATGAAAGATGATTACACAAACAGGTTTCTACAAGTCGAACTTGCCAGCTTCTTACATACCGGCTTTTTGTGCTTTTGGACGCTCTGTTGGCACCTTTCTCAATGGTGCTTTTGTCTGTGAGAGAGAATGTTTCCCCAAGCAATTTCTTATTTTCTGATAAATCTATAGTCATAAACAAACTAGAAAATTAATTATTACATTTCCAAGTATGAAGCTGTTGGCCACCCTTAATCAAATGGATCAAATCGCGGGTCATGTTCACTTGCCATCACCATCCCAGTGCACAGGCATGTAGGGCACATCACCTAAATTTACATTAGAAAATTTTACATTATAAACTTGGTTTGGTGCGAGAAACGGTGAGCGAGAAAGAAATAAAATCATAATAGATCAAAGTTAACAGCTACTTGCAGTCTTGTCACATTATGTGCTCATGTACATACACCGAGCAGTGAGCAACATATAATTGTTGCGGTTGTACCCGCTGCTAACATTGGCAACAAATAGAAAGGCAACTGTGCCCAAAATTGAAATTCAATTTGCAATATTTGCATAGTCACAATCTCTTCCCTTGATCAGCTTGGTATGAGCTAAGCCATAATCACAAGGTGAATGCTAAAGATCTTATGCAAAATATAGCATAAAAGTACTGTCACCAAATCACTACTATATTCAAGAACAAGTGCAGTATTTAAAATTAAAAATGCCACCGAATACTTCATTTAAAAGTAGCTCCTACTTTCCACAGAATTCTTTACCTTTCCTGCACCAGAGCAGTTTGGACACCTTTGAGTCGCGGGCACTTGTAATGGACGATCAGAAGCACTAGATAGTGAAATGGGATCAATGCTCAAGCAAACACCACTAGCAGAACACCGAGCACAGGCCAAGTATCCTGTTCATAGAATCATGAAAAAAAATTCAAAAAGAAAAGCAAGAAATGAAAAGACCTTTTCTTGTTTCCCCTTCTTATTTCAGGGAATGCTTTCAACATTTACAAGTAATAGAATAATTGGCTGTTCAATTAAGTTATTGAAATCACTTCAACAAACCAAAAATATATCATTTATTCACCACAACAGATTCAGGTCTAGCTCAAGTGGATACAATATTATTCTGTTTGTATCACTATCATAGTTTTCATCTCTTTGATTTACCCCTCATTCAAGTGTTAACAACAATCAGGAAAATAATGTACTATTTAATTCAGCAGAGGGAATCCAAATTCTATTTGACACCAAAATCATATCCTCACAACAACTCGATACATACCAGTTCCATGGCAATATTTACACCTTTTCTTCTCTTGTTGCTCAACATTGTTAACTTCAATTAACATCAAGGATGAAATGACACCCACTGCCCCACCTACAAATGATGCTACAATGGGATCGACCATACTGAATTCAGAAATCAAGAAGTTATGAGCGTGATCCAAAGATTCTTATCAAAACAAACATGTAGCTGGCTGACACTACAGTTTTGTTTGCATCAAGTTTTAAATTTCTAATGGGGAAATGATACCTCAACTGCAACGGTAAATGCATGCTGCGTATGAAATCCTCGTATGAGGTGCCCCCAAGACCTAATTTTAGTTCCAACTGCCATGAAACATATCTCAGCACAAACAAGTCATTATGAAGAATTTGTAAGACATCAAAGCAATTCAATATCCAGTATAGAAACTCACAATGTATAGAGAAAAATAAGTAGATGTAAATGACCATCCACTTATGAGACAACCATAGACTTCATTCAGCTAATTAGTTTGGGTGGATAAGAATAAAGGAGGAGAAGACAATTTTCCAGTCCAAACCATGCATTCTAGCCAATTAGCATTATTTTTTGGTCAAATACACCTGTTATCATTCTCTCCAAATTCTTGTAACCCTCAAACTTTGTATTGCTTATTTACCGTGCACATCAGGCACACAACACCCTAACCATACAACTATATGTTAATGTCAGCTTCTAATTTTTATCCTAGCTATCAAACATTTGTCACAAGCCTATACTTATAGTGCCATCTTGCAGAGATTTTAAGGTTGTTCTTCAGTATACTAAAAGACTGCATCATGCATCAGCTCCTTAGATTTTATTTTTGCCTTTAAACCAACTATCTAAAGTTAATAGATACTCACATCAGGACTTAATCAAACACTTAAATGACTTGCTGCAACACACATCTTGTTCCCATCTCGCACTCACATCCATACACACCAGAACCACCTTTAAGCTATTCTAACTATGCAGTAATATAGATCATCATGAAAAAGAAAGTCGCTTTTCAATGTTTGCCTGGGCCACATATACATATGAAAAAAAAATATGTCTTAAAGGTGTAAATTGGAATAAAAAGGCTCCATGTATAAGGTATCCATGACGCAAAACTTTATCAGAACCAATAAATATCAAGCAATTTTTTACAGCAACAATTCGTGTTTTCAAGAGAAAGAACTTACAGTTGGAGCAATAAGGCCACCAAATAAAATAATTCCTGATATAAAAGAGAAGCTTGTCAGGTAAAGCTGCCTCAATGTCTTCGGTGTCTACTTCAAAACAAAAATCCCGGTGGTTAGACAAAATCACAAATTCAATTCTTTACTAAACATTGTAGTAAGAATGCGAATCAATTAAAATACAAACACGGTGTTATTCTCTTCTCTAAGGAAATTATTGCGAGATACAATACTTTTCCGGTGCGTGCATCTATCGGGGTTGCTAGTATTAGTATATGCTTCATTTATCAAGTGCGTGTCCAAAGCTAAAGGACAGGGTTTGTTTGAAACTGACCACATGGGGAAGAAAAGGAATTGATGACGGCATATCAGGCATCTCATCTGCATCTTCCTCGCCACTCTCATCGACCACTTTCAGGTTCTTTATTCGCTGTTGCACCCTTAATCTCCTTACCTAAAAAAATCAGATTTACACCACAAAAATAACTACAGTACACAAAAATAAACCAAACCCAGAAGACAAAGTAATTCAATTCAGAACAAAATAAATAAATAAATAAATCAGAATTTAAAATGAAAAACTTCGTAACAAAAGAAGAATCAAAGAAAAGAAAAACCTCTTCCATGAGTAGAAAAATCTTATTACGCCTACTCCTTATGTTGTCCTGAATTTCTTGCATCTGCATTTGAACAAAATCCTGAACTGTCTCTGGTCCTTCTATAATGCAAAAATTGCTGCAAGAAACAAGAAAATGACATGAGCAAACAATTTAGCAAAAAACCTTAATTCGTTCTCTTCTTTTCTTTTAATCAAAAGATTACTGTGAAAAAACAACCAATAATAGGCGTTTAGAATATGATAAAAAGAGAAATGAAATCAACCTGGAATAGTTATCATTGGAAGGAAGAGAATCGGAGGAGTTAGTAGGAGGAGAAGAGCGGAGAATTCGAGAAGGAGAGTTGTCGTGTTTGGGTGATAAGAAGCTGAGTCTTGGATTTCCATGTGAGGGAGAGAAGGTTTTTGAGGAAATAAGATTTGGAGAAAGAAAACGATGATGATAAGAGCAAAGAGAAAAGGTAGCCATTGTAGTGTTATCCTTGGATTAGCTCATTACAAAGATGGATTTTGGCAATTTGATAGCCCTACTTTCTTCTTTTTTCTATATTTGTTTCTTGCAGACGTCGGGGACAAATTGAGTGGGTTTGGTGGCGGTGGAATCTAGCAAGGAGAAGAAATCCAGCATCTACAACAAAATGAGACAAGACACAACTAACGTTAAGGACTCAAGTGAACTTGTAAATTTCTTAGAAAACTTCAAATTAATCTATAATGCATTACCCAGTCATCAATTAACTCCCAAAACAAAAACTTTAATCAATTAGGTCCGAATTGTGTGCTTCCAAGTAGACGTGTTCAAGAATATAGTTTGGTCAGGTTTTATCACATGTATCAAACTTAACTTTTGATATTTTATAAATTATAAACCTAACATATTTAATTTTTATAGACTCGAATGGATTGGTATATTAGATTGAGCTAATTTTATGTGTGGATATTATATAAATATCCATAAATTGAGCTTATATTATTAATTTTTATGGATTTATATTTATATACGAACCCATAACATGAACTGTAAATGTCTTGACATTTTTATTATTAGGTCTAATTTTTATATCTTATACTACTATTAAATTCTAGTTATCCCATCCCCTCTAACAATAAGTTTGTTATGTCTAATTTTTATATTTTACACCACAATTAAATTATAGTTACTTCTTTTTCCTTCAATAAAAAGACTCACTAATAAGAACTTTAAAGCCAAAATACTTCTAAATAAAATAAAAATAAATGTTCAATTCACAAACTATTAAATATTGAAACACAAAGAATATAGGGTATACGGGTTGGGTCGAGTTGATCGGGTTTCAAAACTCCTGACTCGCCACCTAACCCTAATATCTATTTATTAAGTTTTTTCATTCATAATCATTTGTAATATTTATATTATCCGATTATGACGAGTTGGATCGAACAAGATAAAACAAATAATATAAATTAGCTGATTTTTTTAAACACCACTATCTTCAAAGGTTTCTTAATTGGAATTGGATGGCATGGAGTGAAAATGATTAGGGAAGAAAGTGAATAAGAAAACCCATTTGTCATTATTTTGGAACATGGAAATGGAATACAAGTAACCTCAATTGGTTTAGAAATTCAAACACAATTCTTAATCCATGAAAGATTCTAGACCGCTTGTATAAAATTCAATTAATTGATGCTTATATTTAAGATGGAAATAACTATATAGTAAGGGGATTAAAAGTATCTCAAGATTCATGACTAACATGGGAATTCAATGAAGTCATCCTTTTGTATAGAATATCACATTTGACAGAAAAGAGTTTTATTTCACCACCAAATAATTCCAATTCTTATTGTTATTAGCTAATACTCCATTGTTTTCCTCTTACAACTTCAAAATCACATTAACATCACCAGAACAACACATGTAATAACAAGAAGAAGAAAGTAATAGCCAACGCGAAAATCCAACAACCGAAGTCCCCGTATTCTCTGTAAGGATCGTCGCCCCAGTCCAAAGCCTCTTTGCTGTCCTTCTTTCTAGGAGTCAAATCATTTCCTTCTTGTTCGGCTAATCTGATATGAGATATTATGTGAGGAAAAACTTTCTCATGAGACTTCTCTCCAATCAATAAATCTGAATGCCCAAAACCGTCCACCACCGCCCTTTCATGTCTAAAACCAGGTTGGTGCAACTTCATGTACTTGTTAGCAAGATAAGAAGTCTCTGGGGTCACAAGGAGACTCCGCCCTCCAGAAATATACAGCGTTGAGATTGCCATTCTCTCTGGATGGATCAAGAATGAGTTGTTACCATTACTGTCTACAATATATCCAGAGTTGCAGATTCTTCTCAGGTGAGGAAATGCTGACATGGGAAGCTTTGTTG
>Ga0325414_1004393_pt1 | contig 14753 bp, 16 predicted proteins | sample PopdelMetagenome_8_FD_206183 | JGI IMG/M metagenome (GOLD analysis project Ga0325414, IMG submission 206183) | Populus deltoides microbial communities from Bellville, Georgia, United States - Leaf-PdKOR-R3 | ecosystem: Host-associated > Plants > Phyllosphere > Phylloplane/Leaf | place: USA...
TAATATCAATCTATGATAATAAAACCACAAATTAATATTTATGTATTGATATATATATATATATATATATATATATATATATATATATATATATATAATTTTATTATCATTTCTAAATCGACTTCTAAGGATAAAACCCTTTGGAGATTTTTTTTATATCTTGTGTCAATATATGATAATAAAACCATATAAAAATACTTACGAGTTGAAAATATATATATTTTCTTAAAGTATTTCTAATCAACTTCTAAGGATAAAACCCTTTGAGGGTTTTTTTTATCCTATATCAATATATGACACTAAAACTATAAACCCATGTTTACGAGTCAAAAATAATATTCTTTTTCAAAATGATCTAATTACCATTTTTAGATTGAGTTCTAAGAATAAAAATCATTGATTTTTTTTTTTATATCCTATATCCATCTATTATAATAAACTCATGAATGCACAACACAATTATTTATCCGCACATATCCACCACATCAGCACATTAAATTCACATTGGGCACACAAACCACATAATATTACAACATCAAAAAAAAAAAAAATCCAATCATTAACAAACACATCCAATAATCCTAATAATTCATGTCAAATTAAAGATCATTATCCATAAACAAATCAATATCACAAAAATCCCACAATTCATCATGTTGCATGTTCAAAAAAACATTTAGGTGCAAAATCAATCTTTTTAGGAGGTTAAAGTAAACTGAAATCAACTTGAAGTCACTAAAAATTGGTGTGTGTAGCTCACGCGCGTCCATGGATGGTGGTGTGTGTAATCATGCTCTAATGACCCGAACAGACTGAGATCCACTAGATTGGGTAGATCATCAACTCCTCTTTCTTCTTTGGCCGACGGTGAGGCAAACAGACTAACGAAAGAGATCTAACCACTTTAAGCTTCAACTCTTTTCTCTCTCTGTTTTGTTTTCCTCTCTGTTTTGTTTCTCCTTTAACGGTAGTTATTGCCATCGCTGGTGGACAAGGGTGTGTTTGTCATTATGGTAGTTTTTGTGGTTGTGATTTGAAAGAAAAGCTATTTTATAAAAATCACTTTTAGTTAAGGTTGACTTTATAAAATATGTATTTGGCTAAAACTGTGGTTAAAATTGAAGTTAAACAAAAAACAGTATAATATGTTTAGTTAAAAATGCTTTTCATATTGAGGTTTGGTAATAAAATAACTAAAAAGAACATATATTACTATTGTTTTTTAATTAAAATAATGTAGATTTAATTATTATTACATCATGAAATGAATAATCCTTTAGGAAAAGGTTATTTTTTTATCTCATTAAACTATTTGCAATTCCATCGTGTACAAAATTCATACGGGAAGGCCTTTATGATTCATGGCATTTTAAGCGTGCAACAACATTAAGTAAAAAATCATCGGGAGCAAAATTAAGATTGCGATCAAATTTTGCAAATGCCACATCATCTTGTGATCTCCTTCTAATGTAATTATATAATGTCATTAATGCAACTACAATTTGAACTTGCGTTTTGTATGGATATGTAGTCATGTTTTGTAAAATTCTCCACCTCTGTTTCTATACTCCAAAAGAACGTTCTATCAAATTACGTAGTGATAAGTGTGCACGATTAAATACTTCTTCCCAACCTTTTGGTTGTCTACAATTCCTAAAATCTTATAAGTGACACCTCTCACCTTTATATGGACCTAAATACTCGTACTCATTGGGATATCCAACATTAATCAAATAGTATTTACCTACAATTAAAAACAACTTGCTAAATTTTACATTAAATTAGTAAATAAAAATGCATATTATTGAACTTACATTAGTTGTGGTTCAATTTCTATCATATTACTACCTTCCGATGGTTTTGAGAATTTTATATTGCTATTGTCAATAGCCTCAAGAAAAATATGTATATAGCATGCACTACCTTCCCACACAAACATGAATTGTATGTCAAAAATACAAGTAACCATAATTTTAATGTCAGTGAACCTTTTATTCTAATAAATAGAATTTAATTTTCATATGATATGCAAGTACGAACATATATGCCATCAATTGTACCAATATAGTTCTATATGAATAAACAAATGACAATTAAATTGTAATTATTTAACAACATGCATTAAACAATTTAGCTTGACTTTAACAATAAAAAAAACTTGTCTTACCTTGAAATGAGGCATGTATCTTGGATTCATTGCAATTTCTCTTTGAGTGTTTGTAAATTCAGAATCTTCAGGTTTATGACGTTTACCACAAATAAACATACTACTTTAAGGATTTCTTTTATGCATCTACTAATAGTTTCATCAAAATGCTGAAATCTCTCATGCACTTTCCTATTTGAAGCCCTTAATCCTATTGTATATAGAAATATTGTCATTTTCTCAAGAACGCTCTTATTTCTTTAAGGTTTCAACCCAAACTGTATTTCTAAATCGTTACACAAGCTCAAGAAAGTTGTAGTATCCATCTTAAACATGTTAACACATCATTTGCAATGTCCTCTTAATACTTTGTTCAACCAACACATGCTTGTATTGTATGAAACCATTCAAGGTTCTTTATGCATATAATTAATATAATACATGTTTATAGCCCGAGCTATGTATAAACTCAATTTTTGCATTTCAAACTGTCACCTAAAAAATGATTTACCATCCTCATCATTATCATTGTCATCGTCGTTATCATTACTAACATCATCATCGTCTTTGTTATCATTGTCGTTGTCATTTTCTTTGTCGTCTCCATTATCACCAACCCTTCCAGAGGCACCACTGCCTTCACAATCATGATAATTAATGTGGTCTACAACATGATTAATTATATTTTCATAATAATTATTAAAATCTTTGTTAAATATAACATTAAACTGTGGATCATCCATATCTACAATGACGAGTAAATAAACAAATGAATAATGTTTTTAAAAAACACCCTAAAAAAATATATGCATGCATGAAAAAAATTAATAAACAATTGGAAAGAATGAATTTATGACCTATCAAAACTCCAATGTGCTCTTAATTGCAGATAACTATTTTAGTAGAGATGTTCCTAGTCAAGATAGTTTTTTTTTTATTAGAATGCCGAATAAAAGCCTTGACTTATATAGAATAAAGGAAATGATGTTTGGCATGAAACAATTGCAATTGTTTGCCGATATTGTATTTTAGGCTTTGGGATTAATTGTCTGCTCCACTACAACCTTATGTCTATGAGCTGGAACAATTGGATTCCAGTGTCCTGTCTTTTTTTGCCTTATTTTCTGCATGTGATAGCTGCCAAGATTCTGTTTTATCTCAATTGTTCACGATTTCAAGTCCTTAAAGTTTCAGACTTTCTTTCCTTTTACTATCGGTTTGGTTGTATAAAAAAACAATTGATTCAAGTTAAAATATCACATGCCTGAATAATTGACATGAAAGTCTCCAAAAGAGGCGACAACACATCACCCTTTTTGTTTGCTTTTGACAAACCTGCAAGCAGGCAATGTTGTGTCAACAACTTTGCTTACATTGTGGTTTAGATATCGACAATTCTGTTTTTTTCTTCTTCTTTTTTTTTTTTCATTCTAATTGGACATTACTTTTTGGTTTTAATGGTGTTCTAGATCTATGTAAAAAAAAGGGGAAAATAAAAAAAACCTTTACAAAAACAACTTTACAGCAGAGTTGTTTAACTATAATGATGAGAATCAACCCGTGAATACCAAGGACCCATTACACGTTCCAAATGGGCCCATCATTAGGTCCAAAGTGAAGGCCTTGAAAGAAATATTGAATGAACTGGTTGTGCAAGTTTCGGCCAAGACTAAACTTGAGGATCCTTTGGAGCATTAAGACGACGTCTTAGTACATTTAATCCATATACAAAAGGGGCTTAATCCTTTCTTACTTTAGCCATGAAGTTTTGACAAAAAGACTGTTAATTTTGTATCAGTTTCGGCTAGCCTTATTATATAATGTTTCCATGTGTTTTGTGGAGTCCTAGTTAATATTGAATTTTCTATTATGTGTGAGAACATTGATTATTTTATTTAAATAGATTTATTATTTTATTTTATTTTCTTATCATGTGAGGAGAAAACACATCAAAAGAAATAAAGGAATTCAAGATGACAAAGGAAACACATGGCCGACATAGTCTCTTTGTTGTGTAAGAAAAATAATTTAACTTAATTGTGTTTTCTAATATTGAAAGGATACCAAGAGGTGGCAAATATGAGCATTAAAGAAAACATTCTTTTCCTTTCAAAAGAAGGATAAATACAAGGCTGAAATCAGAATCCTATTCTAACTTGAAAACCAAAGCGGTGATAATTTTTCCTTTAGTTCCTAGGATTATTGTGCAACTTTATAAGTTATAAATAAGTCTTGTATCAGACCTACAATATTTTCTTTTCTTTTTCTTCTCATCTCACAATAGATAAAGATGTAGGACTTCGGGTTTTATTTTTATTTTGTTAGCTACAACCTAAAGCTTGTTTGAGTTTAATGAATATTTTGTTTTCAGCTAAGATCCAAAGCTTATTTTGATTAGGGTTTGGGTTTACTAGTAAAGGTTTTGGGTCAGTTTTTGTATGTGGGTCAATTCAGCCAACAAGGATAGATCTATTAGAGTTAATTTTTTCAGAACTATTTAAACACATGTAAGACTAAATTTAAAGAAGGATGAGTAATACTTATGAATTTTTTAGTTTTAATGTGAGAGAGATTTTTGTATTTTTTAGTTCTTGAACGAACTTAATTTGACTTATCAAAGATTAACTGGCTTCGTGGCATCATTCGACTTCATTTTAATAGTGTTGGTACTTTGAGACAAGTTTTTATTGTGTCACACTCCTATCAGACATCTTTTGGCTTTCTAAGATCATATCTAAATCTTGATTATGGATTGCGTGACCACATGATCATGAGGTTTGCATCACATAAGCAACACCATTAATTAATTTTTTAAACATTTATGTAAATCACATGACATATCTTCATTGCAGCACATGCACTCTCATCTTACAAAGAATTGTAACAATGACATACATACTAATATAATACATTTTTAAGGTTAATTAAACAAAGTTTAGTTCCTAATGGATTTATAAAACATCTATAATACAAACATTTTTTTAAAACCGTTAACAACTAGTCTCTTAAATCCCAAGTTAAAAATTGACAAACACATCCAAACCAACAATCAACCAATAAACTTAAAAGTTTCTAACTTCCATAACATTGAAATAAAGAAATAATACATTGAAAAGTTACCGACATGTAGATGCCAAAAACTAATAGGTTCAAATGTTGAATTACAACACAACATCGGACCAACTTCATGAAAGCATAAAATGAAAATTCATCTTATCAAAATTACCAGATCACTAATCTACAAGTGTAAAAAAATTTAAATAAATTATCAAACATGTTAAATAACATACCATATTCAATTTACATTCAATTTAGCTTACATTTATAAAGAACAAATAAATTCATAAATTAGGGAAAAAAAAGTACATACCTTATCAATTAAGGATGTTTACTTCGCGTATACATCTCCATAACCATTTTAATTTTTTTTTCAAAGATTTCCCATACTAGCCCGCATTTCTCTCTTCCTTCTTAAACTTAGATACTCACTATCAAAGTCATGAAAATTATCTTCAATTGTGACTCCTGGAATGTAGTGAAGCTCAATCATAACCTCTAAGATACTATACCCTTTCCAATCCATATACAAAGATGTCAAATCACTTGGTCGACATGCTCACAACTAGTTGATCCCACCATGACAGTAGTTTAATTCCAAAAGTTTTTTTCTTTCCAGCTCAAACCTTAAAATGATCTCTTTATTTTTTCTTGCCATTGCTTTTTGTGTTGCTGTTGTTGGACATATTAACCCCATCAACCATTTTAGAAATGTCATTCATAAAATTTGAAATGTCATCCTCCTCTGAATCATCGTTTTCTTCCAAATCATCATCACCAACATCATTGCCACCAAAGATTCTTGATGATGATGCCCACACATACTATCTAATAGCAACAATATTGGAGAACATTCGATCAAATTTGAACATTAACAATGGTTCAATACTAGCATGTCTAAACTTTTTTGCTCTTATTTCCTATATATAAGAAGTTCAAGTAATTAATGCAACATTAAATATTTTAGGAATTAATGAAACAAGATAAAAACAAATAAAATAGTAGAGATCACGAATGGATTTTCCCTTTCCACCACTCATCACTAGCAAAGATTGTTCCTAATTCACTATTTCAGCCCACACTCGTATCAGAAATGAACTTTGTCCATATCCTCCAATCCTTTTTGAATCCATCTTATTTATTTTTTAGTTGTGTTTTGGTGAATGCATGACTGGTTTGTTCTTTGAAGGATGTCATAAGAAATTTCCAACCAACTTCGTCAAAATGAGTATTAGGTCTCATTCTCATGTTAATGGCTTTGATGCACAAGTCATAAAAGGTATGCAACATTCCCTTAGTCCAAGAAGTCTTATCCATACTTTCAAGACCTTCTATTCTAACTTTGAAAACATTTTTTAAATGAAACAACCAATGATATCTTGTTTAGATAGAAAATTCAGCATTAACACTAATACTAAATAGTTATTAAAAATAACAAGATAAACTAACTATTATACAAGTCATGTAGGTTACTAAATAATCGACAAGGCAAACAAATGATAAAAAAATAAAGCATGTTAATAAAAAAACATTATTTCATCCAACATACAACCTAAGTGGTAATTTCATTTTTCTTTTTCACATATAAACTATTGCATACACTTTAATTTGGATTGAAGAAAAGAAAGTAAATGGGCAGCTAATAAAAACACAATAACCTCTAATGATTATTGAAAACAACTTAAATTCATACAGCTTTACAATACTAGCAAGTAATAGAAACAACCACACAATGCTACTTCCTTAGTTATGCAATGATTTAGCTCAAGATTATAAAATAAAAAGGAATCTTGATTTTAGTTAGGACATGGATTTATTAGAAGTGTAATCAAGAATAAAAATGTTTTACTACGAAGTAACCTTTTCCATATCAAATAATACACCACAAGCCGCAACAACACCAGTTGAACACTCACACAAATCACCTTTCAAAAACATTACACAAATAAAAAAAAAAAGAACACTAAATTAACATTGCCACTTCTATTCTTAGTAAAATGGACATACCATATCGAAAAAATTTCATTATATACAAGAAATACAACAAAAAAAACATAAAATTCTTGAACATAAATAAAATTGCATTTGTTATCATAACTTTTCAAGTATGAAAATAAGGTTATGCTTTGAAGGTGGTTGTGCATGATATTACCATTCTAATTGGCTACCTAATGCTCATCTTTAGTTTAGATGAAATGGATACTTGAAAGAAACTGAAAATAACACTGTCATCCATTATTTAGATACTTTAAATTGACTACCTAATGTAAAACATAATTGTTGAACTTTGATGTTTCAAATTATTTAACATAATTTTTTCATTAATCTACACTAGACTATTGAATCAGCACATTTGAAAAAGACAGATTAATAATGGAAAGAAAATGAATCTCATGTTACACCTCATAGTTCACACACCCATCAATAGCATCTACAGATCCTCATTCTTAATTTGGCATTAAAAATGACTTGATAAAATTGACAATATCAAAGATTTGTGTAGGTTTGGTAGCAAGAATCAAAAGGAAAATGGAATTAGTAGTTATTTTATCCATTAAACACTGAAAATAAGAAAAATTTACTTAATTATGCTGAGAGCTATAGCTATGTTCTAAGTTTCGACACAGTTTGTGGGCATGTAAGTGTAGTAGTGTGTGAACATTCAGAATACAACAACAATACTAGTTAACAGCACCAAGAATGCATCATAATCTAAATAATTAAACTAAACATCACCTTTTAATTTCTATGTAGATTAAATAGATAGTCAATCAAAAATTTGAAAAGAAAGGCATACATTACCAAAGCAAGTCACAGTCCATTACCCCCATACAAGTCTCCCAACACCTTTTATTGTTGTTGATTTAGTTTCCAATAAAAATCTGTCATTTATTTCTACAAGAAAAAAGAAGCCACTATTAGAAACATCCTAAGAAACTTTATGTTATTTTTTTTATTTGAAGAAGAATAATGAAGAGAGTGATAGGATCTTAATTTTGATTTTGAACACAAAGAACAAATAATTAGAACACTAGTTATTCTTTGGTGAATGAGTTTAAAAAATCACATACTATTACCTTTTATAAAACGAATATGAAAAGGTAATCACAAGGAAATAAAAGCAGGCAACAAGGAAAGAAGATTGACAAGAGAGAACAGAACAACGTGGAAGAACAAAGATGAAAAAAATTAGGAAAGAGATGATAGATTTGCACACTAATAAACGACCTTACAAGATCTATAGTGCTATGGCGGGGTGATAGAGCTGTTGAGGGTTGTTCTGGAATTTTATTCCAACGATTATTTCTCTCAGATTGTTGAGGCTATTTGTTGTTGACGGAAAGGTGAGAGAATGGTTTTCAAAGATGGTTTAAGTTGCATTCTAGAAACTGATGTTCAACCTCAATTTTTGGTGGATCCCACTAGAATAAAAACTATAGTTCATGCCTAACCGAACACCAACCTCACTCGCAGCCGCATTACCAAACAACTTAAAAGGTATGGAGATTCTAGTTGCTAGGTTAGTTTGCTGACAGAAAGGTCACTGGTAATAAGCTAGAGCTACTTAATGAAGCATGGTTGGGTTATTGTGGATGATGTTTTGGCCGAGAGTAATAGAGAGCCGTTGTCGTGAGGGAGAACTCGTCGTTGTTGTTGGTGTTGAGGGTTTGAAAGAGATATCTTAATTAGAAGATGGCTGATGATTTGTTTGTCTTAATGATGGTGTAAAGCTAAAAACTAGGGGATGCAAGTCTGTGGATGTGTGGTAAAATGTTATAGTTTTTTTTTATTATTTTGGCTGGCAATTGATTGGTAAAATAACCTAGGTTTTCTTAGCTTTTAGGGGAGAAAGGTTAAAGATGAAAGATAAATATTTTTACACTTTTTTTTTTATGTTTCCAGCTTCTTTTTCTTTTTTTTTTTTTAAAAAAAGAGAGTTAGAGAGTCACAAGCTTCTTGTGATGTCTAACTAATTCATTGTGTAGAGCCTTTTTTATTGGAATGTTATTGTTTGTCAGGGGTGTAAATGTGTATGTCTATTTATACCATGCATTCTTCACCTTTCTATCATTTTTCTGATATTTTTAGAAAGTTCCACCTTCCTGATTTTTCTAGAGAGTTATTTTTGTTGGGTTAATGAATATCATACATGCAGTAGAAACTATGAAACAAAATTATTTAGGAGTTTTTAAGATTCCATTAAACAAATCTATAGTTGTTTAGGGATTTATTATCTAAAGATCTAATCTTTTTCGGCTTTGAATAATTCTTTAAAGGTTGAGTTGTCGTAAACTACAAGCTATTCAATTGTTTGGCTTCTAATGATAATTCACATGAACAACCCTTGAGAAATCTCCTAAATCCCTATTTAGGAGAGAGGGATTGCAATGCTTAGAGTGCTAGCTCTAATTTTGTGTTTATGTAGTTTTTATGTCCAGCCTGTCTTTGCTGACTCATGTTCATTTCTCCAATCCTGTTGCATTTTCAGATCACTCTATGGCTTCAATGTAGATAGGTCCTTGTCAGTTTCATAATACAAGAAGTTTCAAATTCTTTAACATGGGGGTTGATCATCTTGGGTTTTCGGATCTTCTTTATAATAATTGGATAATAGATATTTCTGGATCACATATGTATATCCTTTTGTCAAAGGCTAAAGCTTTTGAAGAGGCCTCTAAAGGAATTCAATAAGCTTCACTTCAATCATATTTCTGAGAGAGTTATTAGAGCTGAAGATGAACTGGATTGTCACCAAACCATTATGCAGAATGAAAGAAATAATTCTCAGCTCCTGATGCAGGATAAAGAGCTTAAGCTCAAGCTCATTAATCTCAAATCAGTTGAAAATATGTTTTGTGGTCAGAAGCTCAAAACTAATTTCTTTAAGGAGGGTGATAAGGGTACTAGGTTCTTCCATTCCTCGATGAGTAAAAAACACAGAAGGAATCGCATCCCAGCTATTCAATGTCCAGATGGTGTGCTTACAAATTCTTTGGATGAAGTGGGTGTAGTTTTTGTGAGATACTACCAAGAGCTGCTTAGGACTTCCAGGCATTCTATCCTGATAAAAGCTATGGTGGCTCGCAATGGTCCTTGCCTTCATGACAGTACCCATGATCTCCTCATTGCCCCAATGTCTAATGATGTTGTTAAAAAAGCACTCTTCAGTATTGGCAATGAAAAGGCTCATGGCTTTGACGACTACTCTTCTTTTTTCTTTAAGAGGTCTTGGAATGTTGTTGGGAATGATTTTTGTGCTGAAATTAAAGATTTCTTTGTCTCAGGGGAACTTTTAAAGCAAGTTAATCACTCAATCATAACTTTAGTGCCTAAATCTTCCAATGTTACTTCAGCTATAGATTCCAGGCTTATCTCCTGCTGTAATATCATATATAAAGTCATTTCCAAGCTCTTGGCAGGTTGTCTAACTAATGTGCTCTAGTATATCATTAACCCTGCTCAGAATGCATTCCTTGGAGAAAGAAATATGGTTGACAACATAAATCTTCTACAGGAGCTCCTTCGGCATTATGGTCGAAAACGAGCCTCTCCTAGATGCCTCATCAAGATTGACTTCAAGAAAGCTTTTGATTCTGATCAGTAGCCTTTCATTAGGCATCTGCTTCTGCTGCTAGGCTTCCCAGCTCGGTTTGTTCACTTAATCATGAAGTGTGTTGAGACTTCATCCTATTTAATGGCTGTTAATAGTAACTTATTTGGTTTCTTTAAAGGCAAATATGGTGTAAGGCAAGGTGATCCCTTATCACCTTACCTTTTCATTGTGTGTATGGAATATTTCTCTCGGATGCTTCACGTGGCCTCTCAAAAGGCTGATTTTCACTTCCATCCAAAATGTAACTCCCTTGGTATAAGCCACTTAGCTTTTGCAGATGATGTAGCTCCCTTGGTATAAGCCACTTAGCTTTTGCAGATGATATCATTCTACTCTACCGATGTGATTTACCCTCACTGAATATCTTATTTCAGCAGCTTTTGGTTTTTAAAAGGATGTTAAGGTTGGCTATCAATGCTAATAAATCTTCCATTTTTTTCAGTGGAGTTGGAAAGGTTGCCAAACATGATATCCTGCAGCATACAAGTTTTTTTTAAGGCAGTTTTCCTTTCAAGTATCTTGGGGTGTCCTCACAGGCTACTTGTTAGCCAGTACTATCCTCTTCTACATAAGCTAGAGGCATGTATACAGAGTTGGATAGGGAAGCACATGTCTTATGCTGGCAGGCTTGAGCTAATTCGTTCTATTTTGAGTGGGATGATTCAATTTTGGATAAGTATCTTCCTCACGCCTTCATTAGTTCTTAGTCGTATCTCTTCCTTGTGTAGAAATTTTTTATGGAGTGGGAACCTTACAAGTCATAAACCAGCACTTGTTGCTTGGAAAAATGTATGTTTGCCTAAGTACGAAGGGGGTTTGGGTCTTCTTGATCTTAAAGCCAGAGACAAAAGCTTCTTGTCAAAGAACCTATGGAATATCCATCTTAAAACTGACTCTTTTTAAATTTGATGTGTTCACTATTACTACTTACCTCGTCACACATTATGGACTTCTAAGCTCTAGAAAACTTCTTCTCCCCTCTGGAAGTCTTTCTTGCTCTTAAAAGATCAGTTGGTTCATGATTATAGTGGCACTGTTAAAACAGTTAGCATGCTTTAATACTGGCAAAATAATTTAGGATCCTTCTCTGCTAATACTCATGAACATTTCAGATTTAAGAGTGTCCCTTTTCCATGGTGCAATGTAATTTGGGAGCAATGGGCAATGCCTCATCATAGCTTCATCCTATGATTAGCTATGCTTGGAAGGCTGAAAACAAAAGACAGACTAAGGCCTGCTTCATCTGACAACATTTGTTCTCTCTGAAAGCAATATGATGAAACTCACAATCACCTTTTCTTTGCTTGTGATTGGACTTCCTTTTTCTATAGGAAGGTTAAGTCCTGGTTGCAGATCAATATGAGCATAGCTATTCTGAATAGTGTACTCTAAGGTTTTAATGCTAACAAGAAGGGGTTGCAGTCAAGAATGTGCAGAGTTTCTTTAGCCTTGGTCGTGTATCTGATCTAGGGAGAATGTAACAGAAGAGTGTTTGACAATGTTGATAAATCTGTTGATTATTTGCTCTGCAAGTTTTAGATTCTCTTCTACACAGTTTTGTACTTCCATGAATCAAATCCCTTAGCTTATAGTGTTTCAGGTTGAGCTCTAGAATGTCTTCACCTGAGATTTGGCTATCTATATTCTGGCATCTTTGAAAGCTTACTTTCTTCCTTTTGTGTCTCTTGTTGCTATGGTTATTTCTTGTTGCTTCTAGTTGTGTTGTTTCTTTGCTTGTTTGGGATATATGCATCTTCATCTGTTTCTGCTTCTTGCTTTTTTGCTGGGTTTCTGAGACTAGTTGGGTGAGTCTCTTCTGCCGGTCTATTATTTTTCTTCTGGATTGTATGTCGCATGGCTTGGTATCGTTGTTGGTTTCTTCCAGTGCCCGCTCCCGTGTTTGCTAGATGCTCTAGTTTCTACTAGAAGTTGGCTTGCCATTTGTTGTGCTCCATCTGTCTTTGTTGAGTTACTTGTTGGTCTCTGCTAGCTAAGTTGCTCTGCTTTGCTTTTGGCTCCTTTGGAGTCCGGGTCTTGATATGGATTTTGGTTGTCTTGTGCTGCTGATTGGGTTAGCTTAGACACCTCTACTATGTGGTTTCTTTGTTAACCTTTCCTACTCATTTTGGTTTTGGCCTTGCATAGCCTATATTTTTTTTTTTTACAAGGAGCTTGTTCCCTAATATGTTCTTTATGTATAAAATATAGGTTTCTCTTTGCTGCCTGGTTAGTTGGTCTATGTATGCATGACCTGGCTATTCCCGATATTCTTTTGTTTGGGAGCTTGTTCCCAATTTGTATATGTAACTGAACTTGCTGGTTTTTCAGCATGGTAACCTTTTATCTTAATTTATACTTATATTCTAATAAAAAAAAGGCATATCTTACTATTTATAGAGAAATATGAAAAATTCTATAAATTGATAAAATACGAATTTATCCCCTGAATAATATCAATATATTAATTTAGGATAATTTTAGAAATAAACTCAATCAAGTCCTTACTTGATTTTTCTAGGTTTAGAAATATAATCCATGTATTAATTATATTGTAGTTCTTAATTTCTAAAATATATTTTAATCAAGTCATACTTAATTAACTCATCCTAGTTAAATTTCTGACTAATGGTTCTTAATGTGTGTGATCCATTAAGTTTTTAATATGTTGGCCCAAATATAAATTCTAATTCTAATTAAATAGAATTAAATAAAATAAATAATATAATTTATTATCAATTAATTAATTTATATTTGAAGATCGGGTGTATCGTCTAACAACATGTTATAATCCCAAAATATTAGAAAAGTCATTAGCAGTTTGACTTAACATTTTCAATGACCAGTTTTTCAGTGTAATTAATATTCTTTCATCAATAATGTTCTGATTTAACATTAAAGCATGTAGTATGTCTGACATGTTAAATCATGTTTGTTCTTTATATAATAGTTATTAATTGTTTAAATAAGATTTGAAACTATTTTTAAATCTCATTCCACCTTGGCTTAGGATTTCTTAGTAAATCATACTATTTGAAAACAAATGAAATATTTTTTCTAATTCACATAGGGTGATGAATCATTTCTTAACTATTTATGTACCTTCATATAGTTTATGTTATACCCAATGTTTGCCCTTTAGTTACCTCGACTAAAATAATATGTAACAGGATCAAAGTATAATATTCTCTATAAAAGATGACTTAGTGATCTCAAGTCTAAAGATGACTTACAAAATCATCTCGTGAGCTTTTCTATAGACATAGGTGATCTTTTCATATGGAATTCTCATGCAGTTCACTGTACATGTCTTATGATAAACATCTACATATTAGTTATAGGTATCTCTTATACCTTAGTTTATGAGAACAACTGTTTCCTTTCATAAAGAAAAGAACATAATATGTATCAATCTTTATGGCTCTAATGAATGTTTAGTATTTAAGAGAGTATCAACCAAAAATAATTTAAGAATAATATTTTGATGCAATAAGAATCCCATAATTATAATAATTTTATAATTTTCTTCACAAAACATTTTTGTCCTATATACTTTATTTTTACTTTAGATTCATTAAAGATAAATTAAATTTTTATTAATAATAAATATATATTTACTTGAATATAATAATATCATACATGTATAACCAACCGATTGACTCCAGAACAAATTAAATTAACATCTCCACCTTTTAAATTTTCAAAATTCTTTTTTATAAGACAACTTTATTTTTTCCTTGTTTTTTCTTTGCACTTATTATTTTTAAAAGAAACTATTCTTTAATTTTTTTTTCAATTACATTTTACTCATTAAAAAAAATGTTGGATAGATTTTCTTTCTTTTCTTTTCTTGAAATTGGCCAAATCACATTTTCTAAGAATTTTGGTATTTGTTTTTTATATTTTTCTTATTTTTTGAAACATATATTGAAAACTAGG
>Ga0325414_1004397_pt1 | contig 14746 bp, 6 predicted proteins | sample PopdelMetagenome_8_FD_206183 | JGI IMG/M metagenome (GOLD analysis project Ga0325414, IMG submission 206183) | Populus deltoides microbial communities from Bellville, Georgia, United States - Leaf-PdKOR-R3 | ecosystem: Host-associated > Plants > Phyllosphere > Phylloplane/Leaf | place: USA...
AAGCGAAAAATAAAGATTAAGATATTTAATATTGCAATACGAGTAATTTACCTGATTATATTTAATGAATTACTTTATTAAAATAAATTTGTAATAGAAAAATACATAAAATTTGTAATAGAAATTGATACACATATAAAACTTAAAGAACAATAATTTTAAAAAATAATAATGTAAGACTACATATGTGAAAACTCTTATAAAAAAATCAATATTTAAAAAAAATATTAATCTATATAAAATTTTAAAAAAATCACAGAATAATCATACCGACCTCTCTAAAAATTAAACATAATCAATATCATTTAAAAATAATCATAATCTAATTAAAACACAAACCCAAAATTTATTTGAAAAAATATACACAAATAATTCATTATTTTAAAAACAAAACTAAAAATTAAAAAAATATAAAAAAAACCAAGTCAGGCGTTACTGGGCCTAGTAAGCCAAGCCCAACGCTTGGTCCAATAAAGCAATGGCTCATACACAGGCCTTTATTATTTAAAAAAGTTTAATGGCCTCCATAATTATTTCAAAAAAAAAATTATATGTCGTCTTCTTAACCTAGAATTCGGCTAGTGTGGTGGTTGGAAAAATAAAATTCTTTGTTTTTTTCACCCAAACACATCATTTTCAGCTCATTTTTTGCCCAAAACATCTAGAAAACACATAATAGATCTTATTAAACTAATCAATAGCCACTAAAAAGCCAATAAAACCACCCCAAAACCCACTTGGAAAAAACAATTCTTCCCGAGCTCAAATTTGTTATTTTAGGTGTTTCAAGGTAAATAAACACCTAAATGTAACCCCTCTTATTGATATGGAACCTTATGACATAAAAACCAATCGTTTTGGTAGCTGGAATCTTTCTCAATGACCACTCTCTCTAAGCCGGAATTACGCAACTCTCTTTCTCTCCTCCTAATAGAAAAGGACTGGAAAAAAAATAAAGTTAGATGCCAAAATGTATTGTCTTCAAATTCAAAGGATTTATCAACTAATATCTAAAAAACATGGAGGATTAAAATGAATGTTTCAACAAAACTTTCAATCCACCCCCATGTTACCTGCAATTTTCACTTCAATCCCTTAGCTTTCAATTCAACTCTCCCTTCTAAAAACATATGCAATTGGGTGCTAATTTAAGCTCAAAAGGGCCAAATTGCCCATAATAAAAGTTCAAGGATCAAAGTGAAAATTACCAAAAAATACACCGCTCCAATTCACAGTGAATTGCGAAAGAGTGCACAGTAATTCATGTACAGTAAAAGGTTAGTGTCTTTTAGTTTTGTTTGTAGTACATGCAAGTACATGTAAGTACATGTGTTATTTATATAAATATAACATATGCACAACTCTCTTTTTTTCTCCAATAAATTAATTCATTCTCTCAAAAATCAACCTTTGTATTTTATAAATAATAAAATGAACAAAAATAATTTAATAGTCATGAAAAAATGACATGACATGATATGAGAAGACAAGGAAGAAAAAAGAAAGAATGAATGAATGATAACATCAGAAACATATCGGAGCTCTGATAAAGATATTTCTAGTACCATTAAAAAGATATTGACAAAATAAATTTATAGATATCATAAAAAATCAACTTCAAAATGAATAATAAAATATTAGCAGATAAGCATGTCATTATCTTTAGACGGCATGTGTAACTAACTATAATCAATTATCTTGTTAAAAAAGTTGCTCGAATATGAATTATTATATTATATTAGATATGAATTATTATATTATATTACAATTACAATAACATTTGACATTATAATTACCATTATTATAATTATTTACAAAACATAGGTCGGGTGAAAAAAAACATTGGTTCATTTGTTATTTAGATTTGTTCATGGTAATTTAGTTTTTTCATAACTTTTTACATAATTAAATTACTTAGTTATCCTTAAATAAATAATAACTTTGGTCTAAGGGTTTTTTTGATATCTCATTTCGGCATGCACAGTCTAACTACTCCATTGCCCTTGAAATTAAAAAAAATATTAGGCTTGGTTGTAGGGGCTTATTAGTCATTTCACTTTGGTTTTTGAGTAATCATCATGTGATCTCAAGAGTGATTTACTTAATAAACAAATAAAAAAAATTGGCATGTTTTCTTCAAGTGAGCCACCTTTTTTGTCTTTTGACAGCGCATGAGGTGGTTCATAATAGAGAAAAACCAGCTTTCTTGATGGTTTTGTTTCTGAATGGCGGGGGCTATCTTTTTAGGCAGCAGATATGGCTTAACTCCTAAAAGTTTGGCGAGATTGACTTTCTTTTTTTCTCCTTGTTTTTTGGCTTTCATGCTTGCCCTTGCAACATTTCACGACAAATCTTTAACTTTTGAATTAGTTTATAAAATTGAGTTTATTTTTCGATTTCATCCTCTATCAAATTTTTTCATTTCAAATTTTGTTGTTTTTTTATTGTTATTTATTTTATTTGAGAAGGTTTTTAGAATTGGTTGTTTTTTTTTGTTTTTTTACAATTTCTTCTTTCTTCATTATATTTACATATCAAATATTATTCTCATTCTTTTGATTGCTATTTTTTAACCTTGGAAAGTTTTTTTAATTGATTTTTTATTTTATCTTTCAATAATAAATTCAGCTTTTCTATTGACCCCATGTCTAGGATTTAACGGGTTGTGAATTTGAGAAACTAACTCAGGTTTAAGAAATTTATCCAAGTTTATTTGTTGTTTTTTTTTCTTTTTTAAACTCATGTTTTTCAATTTCATCATTTCACATTTGATTTAATTGGATATTGGGTTTTGTAATTTTATTTCTTTTCTTTAGATATGATTTTTCATTGATTTTAAAAACATCTTGAGTCTTTTTATATTTCGTTCTTTGTTGGAATTTGCTTTTTTAAAAAATATTTTTTAATTAAATTAGATTAATTTCTCAATAATTATTTTTAAAAAATACATCATTAAGCATGTCATCATCTTCATTTTTTTTAATATTTTTAAGGTTAGAAAAAAATATTTGACCAGCAGTGCAGTGCAGATTAAAAAAATAATAGTGTAACCAAAACTAAGGGCAAAATATATAGGGTGTGCACTGTGCACACTCGCAAAACTATGGACCACCAAAGTTTTTTTGTTTGTGTATGAAAATTGAAGCAAGAAAAAGAAGGATACAAAACGTCATCAAGTCACGTTAGGACTTCAACACCAACACGCCCCACTGTTAGATGAAGAACTCGATGACATAATTCTGACGGCACCCAAAATGGCCTTTGTTGAAGCTCGGAGGAGGTAGTACGTGCCACCTCAATATAATGGGCTCCTCACACATCGGCTCTTGTAAGAAAGGCTTAAGACAATTTTTTTTTGCTCCCTATTAATATATGTTATTTCAATTTAGACTGTGGTTTCACACAATTGTTTTTATTTGGTCATCAATTCATTGATAACTCCTTAATTTAATCCCAAATTTCATCATACCTAAGGCTAATTGAGACACAATTAAGGAAAAAAAAGACATATTGCCCGTCCAAGCTTCCATATTATTGTCGCGTTCATGACCCGAGTCATAAATTTTACGGATTGACCCAAGTTAACTAGAGCGATGCAATATGATATTTGTTTTAAAAAATTATTCCCAATTTTTTTATAACTCTTCAATTTAGTCTTTTTGATAACTTCGGGGAGAAAATAAAAGGTAAGGAAAGAATAAGACATTGTCCAACCATGTCATCTTATTGTGGTTTATGACTTAAGTCGTGAACTTTACGAATTAATCCAAGTTAAGGTTGATATAATATGGAATTTTTAAAAAACAATTATTCCCAATTGTTTTAAAACTCTTCAATTTAGTCACAAATTTCATCATACTCAATGCTAATTAAGGCCCAACCAGGAAGAAAATAAGAGATGAAAAAAGAAAAAGACATATTGGCTAATTGGGATACCTCATTGTGATCATGTTCGTGACCCGAGTAATGAATTTCATGGTTAATCCAAGTTAACTATGGTCAATATAATATGAAATTGTTTTAAAATCTCATCACCATTTATCTTATAACTCTTTAATTTAGTATCTATTTTCATCCAACCCAAGACCAATTAAGACTTAATTAAGGCTTAATCAGGGAGAAAAAAAAAGAAAGAAAAAAGAAAAAGGATAGATTGACTAGCCATATTAGCTTATTATGGTCATATACATTACTCCCATCGTAGATTTTGCTGGTTAGCCAAGATCAACACAAATATTTCATTTTCATTTCACTCCTTAAAATTATTTTTAATGATTTAATCCTTGCATAATTTGGTGTTTTGAATTTAATATTTGGTGTTTTGAATTGAACCGAAGGCGACATGAAAATATTTTGGGAGCCAAATTGATATTTGAATGAGGCAACTAGTTTGTCTTTTGGCCTCATAGGTCAAATGAGACATTAATTTTTATTTACATTTATTCAAGCGTCAATTAATATTATCTATCACATAGTCAAGTTTTCAATTAACATTTCAAATTTTTTATATGCAGAAAAATTTAATGATGCCCGCATTTTTTATGCAATAATTGACTTCTGCTCCAGCCCGCAACAATTATTTTATATACTAAAATAAATGGGTAACTGCTTTATTATTCTTATTGTTATGTTCATTTGAACTCTTTTTTTTTCTTTTAACTTTCTCTCTTTTCAATTGCATTTTTTTATGGCCTAATTGGATAAGATTAGGCTTGAAATTTTAATAAAAATACTAATTTAAAAGAAATGGAAAACCTTATTCTGCTTCACTGTTCACTTGAATTTTATTTTTTTAATTTTCAAACTTTTTTTCCTTTTCAAATGGATCATTTAATTCAATTGGATTAATGGCCTAATTAAAGGAAATAAGGTTTGCAATTATGGTAAAGAAAAAATTCCTTCACTAAAATAATAATGAAAATACTAATGTTAATAGGGGAATTGAATTTAGATTTGAGAAAGATATGTTTTGTACTGCTTATTTCAAGTATTTTAAATTCTTAACAAACCTTTATTTTAAATATAATTCCTTTTTAGTAAAACAAGTGTGATCCTAATAAAAGAATAATATCATTATTTTGAAGAAAATTAAAACTTTTTTTTTATGATGATATTAAAGATTGCTTTATAGATAATTAATTATTAGCACAATATGTGTAATTCTATAGTTATGTGCTCATTAATATTGATTTATATATATATATATATATATATATATATATATATATATATATATATATATAATTGCATTTTTTATGGCCTAATTAGATGAGATTAGGCTTGAAATTTTAATAAAAATACTAATTTAAAAGAAATGGAAAACCTTATTCTGCTTCATTGTTCACTTGAATTTTATTTTTTTAATTTTCAAACTTTTTTTCCTTTTCAAATGGATCATTTAATTCAATTGGATTAATGGCCTAATTAAAGGAAATAGGGTTTGCAATTATAGTAAAGAAAAAATTCCTTCACTAAAATAATAATAAAAATACTAATGTTAATAGGGGAATTGAATTTAGATTTGAGAAAGATATGTTTTGTACTGTTTATTTCAAGTATTTTAAATTCGTAACAAACCTTTATTTTAAATATAATTCTTTTTTAGTAGAAAAGTGTAATCCTAATAAAAGAATAATATCATTATTTTGAAGAAAATTAAAACTTTTTTTATGATGATATTAAAGATTGCTTTATAGATAATTAATTATTAGCACAATATGTGGAATTCTATAGTAATGTGCTCATTAATATATATATATTTCAATTTTTTAACTCAATCTTTTATTGGAATAAACAAATTTGTTAGCATTTATTAACATATATAATGCTTGATTTATTTTATTCAATGCAATTATCAACTTTTTAATTTTCGATTAAAGTTTTTCTTGATGATAAAAAATGTTAAAAACATTCAAGTATTTTTTAGTTAAAAAAAAACTACTTCACCTCATAGCATAGGACAGGGAATCAAACCACTAGTATATTAAAAGAAAAACCTTATGGTTTTTATTGTTCATATAAATTGTGAAGTGTTTATTTTTTTTTTGTTTTCAAACTTTTTTTTCCTTTCAATTCAATCCTTTTTATGGCCTAATTAGATGAAATTGGGTTTGTAATTATGGTACAAATACCATATTAATTTCAAAACAACAAAAGGCACATTTTATTAAAAGTTACAATGTAGTTTTAAAACCTAACAAGGTTTTAGCATGAATATAAGATAACCTTGTTTATAAAGTTAAGTAAAAAAAAATAGATTAATAATGTAACGCCCTTTCATTTTCATATCAGTTTTCTATATCTAACATTGGTGTCTTGACAACATTCATCAAGCACCTTTTTCATTATTTTTAGTTGATCACTATATATGTTGGTAATAGATTGGTGATAATATGTTATATATCCTTATTCTTTATATATGCAACATAATCTTCACTTAACAACTTTTAGACTCAATACCTAAAATTCTTGTAATATTTTATTAAATAATCGAGAATCTTATCATGACACTCACACTTCATATTTGAATTATACCAATTACGGTATGATGGTTGTATGAGATTTGACGAGATTGATGTAGTGTGTCTGATACTCAAGAGGTAATAGTAAATAATGCCACGCAATAGAGGTATGTTAATCTTGAATAATGTTACTTGAGAAGCAAATGATTTTGTGGGACTTCATAATACTTGAGATGATTGGATTGGATGTTAAGGTGAAAAACTTGAATGATCATAGTCAAGATTCCCAATTTAAAAACCATCTCTTGATTCGTCAATTAATATGACACAAAAACTCATTGCTAGATTCTCGATCTCTTCTGATATTAGGCTTTACTTAATCATTTATACCACAATCACCACATCCATAAAATGGGTTGATAAGTTACCAATTAAATTTTCATACCATGAAGCCTTTACAATGTCAATAAAAATGAAGGATAACTCATTCTCATATAGATGAGGGTATGTTTATGCAACCATTTCACATAACCTCAAAACATATTCATTAATTGACTTATTATTTATTTTCTCCATTCTTAGAAAGTCATTCATACTTAGAGTCACCTCCAAGTTGAGTTAGTACTATTTCAAGAAGGACTTAACCAAGCTCTTTCATTTCTTTATTTTGGAGTTATCTAATCCCATGTACTAGCTAAAACAGGTCTAACTAGACTTTTATGAAACTAATGGATCATTGTTTTCTCATCATGAACAACCTTAGTTATTTTACTATAGTACACCTTGAAATGGGTCTTTTGACATTGTGTTCTTGTATACATGACAAATCCAGATACTTTGAATCTTTTATAAATGCCAACATCTAGCACATGACATATTTTATTAGTCGAAAAAGGCTTATACAAGTTTTCTTCTTTAATATCCTTATTCCTTTTTATAGTTATGCAACATACACTATTTTTCTCAACAATGATAACCACTCCTATTAAATCAACTTGTTAATCTGCTTCCCGAATGCTTGACAATGATCAATAAAATATCCTACAATTATTGTATTGTATTTACACTTAGCACTTTTATACCATTTTAAAATGTATTCATAAAGTGTTGATAGATGTTGACAAGAGGGAATGAAAAAGAAGATGATTTATGGCATTTGTTTATGGTTTGGACCAAGTTGAAATAAAGATGAAGGTGTATGTGGTACTTGACTTTTAGAAAAGAGTGCAAAATATCATAAGATTGAAAAGAAAGCACTAGTAACAGTTTATTATGGATTTAATAGTGACATCAAAAACCTTTAATGACTATAAAGTACTTAAAGTAATAAATAACAAGTCTTGATTAGTTGGGTAAGTGTTCAAATTACACTTCTAATAAGAATGAATGAGATAATGGAGTGGAAGAATTATTGGATTATTTCTTTGATTAATGTAGAAGATTAAGAGGAAGGCATCACCGTGGAGAGCTTTATGGTAATGGTTTTTAAGGGTCTTCCATCAAGCTGTTTAGAGTGAATAATTTTCTTTAAGAATCCAGTTAGTCAAGTCTTTTCTTCTTCTAAAAAGTTAATCTTATATTGGTGATTCTACTCAGTCTGATCTTTCTTTTCATCTACCATAGCTTGGTCTGATTTAGGCTATTAAGGAATATTATACTTTTAAAAAGTTTTGCAATTATATTTTTTGTTTAAACGAAAATGGTTTTTTTTTTAAAGTTACTCTACATTAGTGTCTAAGATAATGGTCCATATTGAGTCCATTTACTCTTAACACAAAGTATGAATAAAAAAAATGATTTTCTAAAATAGTTTTAAAAAGGAAAGGGGCTAGTCTTGAAAAAATTACAACGTTGGCCCAACGATCCTTTTTAATAAGGGATGAAATGCATTAGGTTTTACTAACTTATTTCAAGGCTCAAAGTTTATGTGTGAATGATTTTTGTTGTTTTTGTTAAAAATAAAAAGAAAGATGCATTTATACTTAAGAAGTTTCAATAATGGAGTTTTAAATAGAATGCAATTAAACCATAACAATGCAAAATATGGTCAAGAACATGTTAAACTTTAGATAAGATTGAGAATGAGTCTTGGCTATATACAATATACATTGAAAGATATATATATTTTAAAGAAAAAAAAAGAGAATTGATATATCTTTTAAAAGACCTACTTTAGGTTGTTTAGAGCCAAGTGACTCAAAGAAAAAAAATACTAACATAAAACTATTATGTAGAACACTAAAAGAACATCTTAAGGAACATAATTAATATTTGTTCACACTAAGTAAACATCATTACCAACAACCAAAAAACTTAAAGATTTTATTTTTTTCACAATAAGGTAAACGTAACTAACAACCCAAATCAAAACTTAACCAAAAAACCCAGATTTTAGTTTATGCATGAAGGGTAGGTTTTAACACTGATTATTGTTTATATCAAGGTAGTAACATATAGCTTCTCATAACACATGTAAATAAAGTACTAATAATTGATATAAACATTTCTCACATCATAACATATATTATTACAAATTATAAAAGCTAAAACATTAAAAAAAGTATGAAATAACAAAAAATACAATCATAAATATAAAAAAGAGAGGGTACCTCAATTTTAAGGTAAGGATGAATCAGACTAGGCTAAATTAAGAAGGGGTTTATCCATCTAGGGTTTCATAAACCCTAAACTTAGCATCGGGATTAAAACACTAACACTCAAGAACAAACCTATAAAAACCTAAAAACCAAAATTTTTGAACTTTTAATCTCTTTCTCTACTATTGTTAGTTACTCTCTCAATCTTTCTCCTTTTCACCTCTTTATTACTTTTATTATTCAATAAGTCCCCTTTAAAACCTCAAGACCAAGTCTATATAAATAGGAGAGAGGTGATCGATTAGGACTTGAAAAACACAAATCATGGGATCACAAGGCTCAAATTTATAAAAATTTCAATTGGGTTCTTAACCACATTTAAATAAAACCTTTAACTTCTCTGCCTTTCTAAAATAGTCCTTACTTCAATTAAAGTCAAATTAGCTATCAAAACATAAATTTATTCAATTAAGATCCTGATTGAATTAGTAAGACCTCCCAAATGATACCAAGTATAAAATTTTGTTTTTAATCCTTTAATTCCTTCAATTACAATTAATCTTTCTTCAATTAAAAACAATATTTTATTTAATTAAAACCTTGATAAATTTTGATGTTCTAATTTAAACAAATATTTTGTGATTTTTCACTTTTATTTTGTTTTGTTTTGAATGTTTTAGGGGTAAAAAATGGGTTATCACATTTGTTTCCCCTTTTTTTTTCTATGAAAACTTAAAATAACCTATGTAAAGATAAATATTCATATAGAAAAATAATTGATTGTATGTTATACCATAAAGATGCATCTTAGAGAAAAGTTCTAGCCATTACATGGAAGGGCAGGTTGACTAACTGAATTGTTATAAAAAGGATCTTTCATTGCTCGGTTAACATGTCTTAGGTTGAATATGGTCTATAAAGCATAAAGAGTATAGACAAAGGCAAAGCTTATCAACTACTAATCATAACTAAGTAGACTATTTACGAGAATTTATTGGTTTCACTAGTATTATCCAGGTTGAAGACCATCAAAGCACCACTAATTGCTTATGCTATCCTAAAGCAATGTATGTGCAAAATAAAGTGTTGTGTAGTTAATTACATTAAACCTTATCAGATTTACTTATTTTTTCACTTTGCCTTCATTTTTTCAGAAATTACACTTTACATCTTAAAGTCAATAAGTTCATAATATTTTTTCACTTTGCCTTCATTATTTTAATACAATAGGGTTTTTTAATCATTAAATTGAATATAATGATAATCTTATCAATGATGTGACATTTTTTGTTGATTTTTTTTGGCATGTCAAAGTAAGGATGTAAAATATTATGAACTTATAAATTCTAGGATGTAAAGTGGAATTTCAGAAAAGATGAAGATAAAATGAAAATACAAGTAAACCTTAGACAATTTATTATAATTAACCATAAATTCATATCCAATCCAGAAAAATCAAAGAACTGGAAGATATATGAAATGCAACACATAAGAAAAATTATATAAACATAAATACAAATAAAGACATCAATTTAATCAATAAACACAAAGTAATCAGTTTAGGCAAACAAGAATAATAAAGATATCACAGCTATATGTCAAAGCAAAATATGAATATTTTCATAAGAAAAAGAAATAACCAATGCTAGACCATAAAATAAGTCTCCAACAGCCATTTTATCGTTGTGGACATCTCAACAAACTGATTAAAAATGATACAATAAAAAAAAGATTGCTAACTAGTTTTATGGTAACTAGAAACTCAAATTGATATTTATAGATTTTAGATAAGGGCTGATTATATTAAAAGGAAGATGAAAATCACTCTAAAGTATCATATATAATGTATGTTGCTTTGTGCTTATTTTTAATGATAAAGGATACCTTTTGTGTTTCCTTGCTAAGAGTTTACCTAAATTAATATATGTGTATTTGTTGTTGAAAATAAGAGACTATTAAGATCTAGGACAGTGATTTGGGACTTGAACTTAATAATAGGACTTGATCCTCTCTTTTAAAATACAAGTATTGGATCCGAGATGATGGTGATGAATATATTTGCATGTATCAACATGAACATATAATGATAAAATTCAAATAAAAATAAATTATTATTTTCACATTTTACTATATTATTATTCTTGAAAAGGAGTCGAGTATTAATTGCATCTATTATTCATCAGTCAACATCTTAGGACAATTCCAAGCTACAGTTCATTTTCATGATTTGATTTATAAATAATAAATACAATTAATACACAAGTAACTTATAAGGAAAGATCTGATGTCTTTGAAAATATTTTGAATACAATAAAATAATGTATTAATCAATTTTATTATCAACTTAGCAATATCAATTAACAATGCTCACTGATGATTTATTTATCCTGAGTTGATCATGGAAAATAAAGACAAATATTAATATGCACAAAAAAAATTACAAGGAAAAGACAAACCATTACAGATCAAATAAAATGAAAATAAATTACTAACACCAATGTTTAGATACAAGCCCAACTCATTTACCCTGAATTTGACATATAAAAAGCAACCTAATTAATATTTACAATTTATGAACCGATTTTGAGTGTCAAGAAAATACAAACCATCAAAGATAAAAAAAAATACAAACATAAATTACCAATACTATTTTTTATACATATACCCAACTTGCTTATCCTTAATGTGATATTTGAGGAGTAACCAAATTAGGGTTTATAATTTCTAGAACAATTTTGAGTGTCGAGGAAAATAGAAGTTACATAAAATTTAAAAAATAACAAGGGCATAAAAATAACTCGCTCACATCAAATAAACAAACATATATTTATCACACTGAGACCAAAATGTAATGTCTTAGTTAAACCATTTTATTCTCGTTCTCCCAACCTAGTCACTGATATTGATCATCGAACTAATTCTACCTTAAAAAGTAAATCCCTAGCGACTTTATACCCTTAAGGTCTCCATGCAATGGCCCAGACCTAACACTTAAATATTTCATCACAATATGTATAAAAATCGATAACATATTAAAAACTATTTATATTAAGAAATAAAACATGTTAACGGGCTAAAAAATAAATCCTTTGAAAGTTGTTGGAGCTGGGTGCAACACTAGAAGCATGTGAGATTTATGCATTGCCACTGTCGACATAACCATACTCTACGATTATTGGGGTACTTCTCATAGGAAATTAGGAGCACCTTATTCTCCTTGTCCTTTTTATATTGGTGGTAAGATGTATTACCATTTGAGGAGTGAGATGGGGCTGAGAAATATTTTAATTTTCTCTTTTATTTTCTTACCTCCATGCCTTTTTCATCACTACCAATGTCGAATTTATTGTGTTTTGTTCATCCATTGGTTAGAAGTGGGAGAGAGACTAACAATGTTGCCATTACTAGTAGTGGTTATTATGGAATAGCGATAGTAAAAAGAGGTGAGGAATTAGAAGGGTTTCAATGGAGATGATGGTGGATGTTTAGTGGTTTGGGATAAGCAAAAGAAGGGTAAAAGATTATTTCAGCTAGGAAAAAGTGGGGGCAACTCAAGTTTATTTATATGATAGTGACACCAAAAAAAAGTTAAACCAAGGTTGTCAATCCCATTTCGGTAGGTGTTTTGTTTTTTCAATTGGAATGGAATGTTTCAGTTTCGGAGTGTTTCGGCGTGCCGTTTCGGGGTTGTACTGTTCATATATATAAATTTAACAAACATAATTCAAATTCAAGATAAATTAATTATAAATTATGCAATACAAACACAATGCCAAACAAATATAATTTCAAAATTTAAAATATTTGTAAAAAGTCAAGATTAAATAGATCTTTAACTTAAAGTAATTCAACTTAAACAAAATATCAAAATATTATGCAAGTAAAATGTTTTAATATAAATATTTTAAATATAAAGTTAGGTCAATGTTATCAAGGCTAACGGAATCTAAAGCATCCCTTATTTTGCTCAAAGTCCTACAAAGTATAAACATGAAAAAAAACAACATGAATATAAACCATATATATTAGTGATAAATTTAATTTTAAAAAATTAATATCATTGTTAATGAAAATAATAATAATAATTTTCAATATTATTATTAATATCATTGTTATTGAAAATAGTAATGAAAACGAGCTTTTTATAATTGGGTGGTTTAATTAATTAAATTGAACAAGGTTCGATTTGATTCAATGGTTTTTCAAGAGCGGAACAGAACATGTGAAATAAAACCGGAACATTGCGAGCTGAATTTAGCCGAAAAATCTGGAACGGATCGAGATTTAAAATGAGATGAAATTTATTCCGTTTTGTTCCGTTTTTTGAATTGGGATGGAATGTTTCCGCCATTTCGGGCGAAAACGAAACTGACAACCTTAAGTTAAACAACATTTAGGAGGTGAGCATAAAATATTACTCTTGAGGATTCTAGATTAAATGTAGTAGGGACCATATTCTCATGTAAAGTAGTTCCTGTCATATGAAAGTGTAAATCAGGCCCTACATCTGAGGGTCTAAGCATTATGGGAATGTATTGAAGAGTGTGTATATTTAACATGTTTTCTTCGTTGGAGAGCCCTTTGCCATATAACATTATTTAGTAACTTTATTAAAGCAAGTAAACAAGCCTAACTATCTCATTTTTCATTGATTTTATCTCACTCTAGTGGTTTTATTCAAGAAGAAACCTTTCTTTATTTTTAGTGGCTTGGTCTAATATTGGCTCTAGAGAAAAATTAAACTTTTAAAATGTGATTTATTTCCCTTTCTCTATAAAAGCAAAAACATAACCTAAGTAAATATAAATATACAAAAAGAAAAGAGAAAATAATTGATTCACCCATTATGATAACACATGGAGACATCCTAAGTGATATTTCTAGCCAATACATTTAAAGGTAGTTGGCTATCTAAACTGGTCTTAGAAAGATTTTTAATCTTTTGATTAATATTTATTTTATTTGAAATAATTTATAAAATTAGAATTTGTTTTCAATTTCATCTCTTTTGGATTTTTTAATCAAATATGGTACCTATTCTTTTAATTACTACTTATTTTATTTAAAATGGTTTATATTTTTTTTAATTTCAACCTCTTTGAATTTTCTTCCTATCAAATTTGATCCTTGATTTTTTTATTGCTATTTGTTTACCTTTAATTTTTTTTAATTTGATTTTTTTTATGATTTTATCTTTCAATATTAAATTTATCAGGGGTTGAGCTTCTTTAATGAACCCGAGTCTAGAGCTAATAGGTTGTGAGTTTGAGGTTTAATCCGGGATTCGAAGGTTCACCTGGGTTTGCTTTGTTTTTTTCTTTTTTTTTTAACATCATTTTTTTTGTATCATCATCTGATATTTTTTCTGTTTCTATGGGATGTTTTAGACGTTTTGAGAGTAATACAATACTTGTCTTAGTTTTTTTTTCTTTGCCAAATCTAGATTTTTTAAAAGGATTTTTTTAATTAGATTAAATTAATTTATGTCACTCTTCAACATTAAATTGGTTTATTATCGCCACAAGTGTTTTTTGGTTTTTGTTAGATCTTGCTTTTATAAAAAGGAAACCTTTTTTTAATTAAATTAAATTAATTTATCTCATCTTTAAACATTAAATTTGTTGGATATTGAGCTTATTTGCTGAGCCTGTATATGGAATTTAACGAGTTGTGGTTTTGAGAAATTCA
>Ga0325414_1004398_pt1 | contig 14746 bp, 5 predicted proteins | sample PopdelMetagenome_8_FD_206183 | JGI IMG/M metagenome (GOLD analysis project Ga0325414, IMG submission 206183) | Populus deltoides microbial communities from Bellville, Georgia, United States - Leaf-PdKOR-R3 | ecosystem: Host-associated > Plants > Phyllosphere > Phylloplane/Leaf | place: USA...
GATATTCCAGAAGTACCTATGGAGGAGGACTGAATGCTTAGCCTTGGTATGACAATCATCCTCTGTTCGTTTTGATGTTAGCTAAAAAGATTTTAGCTTGCTTTTTTCTTGTATGGATGTAATCATCCAAACAACTTCAGAGTTAATCTTGGCTTAACCGCCAGGGTATGTCGCTGAAAGTCATTCAGCTTCTTTTTTAGCTAATTGATGTCATGTTCCCACAGCAGGTTCCCAAAGATTTTATAATGAAGCGATATGCATGGATGCTTGCATGTCTTTTGGGTGAATTCATATAATTTTTTTTAAAAAAATGCAATTAATTAGATATTAAGAGCTTAGAAGAATTTCAGATATAACAAAATAGTTTTGAATCTTTCACTCCTTTATCATCCTTTTTTTTATTAACCAGATCCCTATGTAATGTTTATTTACGTTCTAAATTTGTAGGAAGGTTTTTTTTTTCCTTCACAAACATCAATTTTTTTGTTTTGGTTTGTTTTGCATCATGCGTTTCTGCATTTAACTTCTAGACTGCTACATTATAGATTAAGTTGGCCTCAGATAATACTTTTCTCAATTGTCAACATGTAGTCAAGTTGATGCTGATATAATGTTTCACAAAGTTCTTGATATGTTTTTTGATTGGAAAAATGTGGATAATGAAAATTTATATTTTTTGCATAAAGTGTTTTTATGATAAGGTTATTGATTTTTTTTTAGCTCTTTTGAAGGCAATGCTTTGTAATTTAAATTTTAATTTGGTGTATATGTTATTTAAACTTTGATGCAGGAGTCTTATTAAAAAAAAAATTAGGAAGGCTTGCAGCATATTGAACACAATATTGACAATATAATGAATATTCAGTGTCAAAAAAATTAAATATATTCTAGAATCTTGTAATAAAGTTAGACAATATTAACATCAATTACAAGCCCATCAGAAAGCCCAAAAACAACCCAAAAAACAGTACAGGTGTTTGCCGGTTTTTTTTTTGTAAAATAACCGTATCGGACCAAAACCAGTCTGTTTGAACTGGTTTCGGTTGTTTTTTTTTTTAATCGATGGTTATTTTTATAGGTAAAAACCGAACAAAAAATGATCACCTAGAGAATAATATAAATGAGCTATTACCTAATAATTTAAGCTATTGAGTTGAGATAGTTTCTTGACGTGATATCAGAGCCTTACTGATCAAATGGTCACGAGTCCGATTCTCACTATCTTTATTCTCTCTTCTAATCGTGTCCATTCCAAAGAGCTTTTAAGGGTGTGCTAGATTATAATATAAATTATATCTTGAGACCTCACCTAATACACATTTTTAAGTGAAAGCCCTTTTGAGCTTGAAACTTACACAAACTCACATTATCTTGTGCTATTAATTAATTTTAATTAGAAGAGAGAATAAGAGTGGTGAAAGTCAAACTCGTGACCATCTGGTTAGCAAGACCTTTGATATCATTTTAAAGAACCATCTCAATCCAAAAGCTTAAGTTTTTGAGCTGGGATAGTTTTTTGACAATTGTGTCATCTTCGTTAATGATTGATCTATGGTGTTCTTATCAAATTGACACATTCTCCAAGTGATGTCAAAGAGTCTCTCACCAATTCACTAGGGGTTGATCTCGGATCCCCATTCTCCAATGCAGTCTTGGACTAGCACCACTCTCTAGTGAGGGACTCTTATGTCTCATATCATTACAGAGAGGTTATATATCTCTCACATACTATTAACCATTCTTCAGTGAGGGGCTCCCAGACCCCAACACCATCACAAAAAAAGGATAGAGACCTTTCATGGCTATAGACCTCTTACTTTTCAATAAGATCTTTCTTCAATTAAGGGCTTTTATACCTTATTCCATCATAGAAAGGTCACATACCTCTCACACTCAGTGTGACCACTCTCCAAAAGATTGAATTGGTTTTCTTGATGCAATAAAACCACCCTTCATGGATTTGTCCCCTCTACCCTTTAAAAATCTTTCTAAGTATGGGTATCACTATGGGTTGCCTTTCCTTTCAGCCCTTTAGAAATTTTTCCAAGTGTGAGGCTTTTCTCTATAAATTTCTCATAACCTCTTAGAAAAATATTTTAAGTATGAAGTCTTTTATATCACACATCACCCTCCTAAGAATTTTTCTAAGTATGCATTTCTCTATGATTCCCTTTACAAACTTAGAAATTTTTTCAAACATAATGCACACCTTTACACACAGGCTCTTTAGTTTACTACTCGGGGTTTCAACCCTTATTCTTATACGAAAGAAATTTGATGAACTCGTCATGGTAACCGGGTATTTTTACAAGTATTTTATAGATTAATATCATAAAAACTTGGGGAGTTACTGATGGATCTAAATAAAATGAACAAAAAGAATCCCCAAAAATGGACCCAAAAAATCATTTAAAAGAGGAAAAAGCCAAAAAAATACCTAAGAAACATGAGCTTAGGCGTGGTAGATCAAGTCCAGCTCTCTGCATGGGGGCATGGACGCCCAATGCGTGGGTGCTATGCAGTGCACTAAGCATTCGCCCAGTGTATGGGCGTGCACCTCAACGCCTTCTTTGGGTCCAAGCAGCATGTGTGGGCCCACTTTCAGCCCTCACGGGCTCGTGTTATCATGCCTGAGCTCAGCGTGTTTGGGTATAAGCAGTGTGTTTGGATCCATTTTCAACCTTCAGGGGCTCGGGCCGTCACGCTCAAGCCCAATGTGTTTGGGTTTAGGCAGCGTGCCCGGATCCACTTTTACCCTTCGAGACCCCCTTTCACCACTCGTAGGCTCGAGATGTCAAGCCCAAGCCCAACATGTTTAGGTTTAGGTAGCACGTTCAAAACCATTTTTATCGCTTATAGGCTTGGACTGTCACGCCCGAGCCCAGTGTGTCTATGTCCAGACAGCGCTCTCGGTCCCGCTTCACCTCTCATGGGCTAAGACTGTCACACCCGAGCCCAGCGTATCTGGGTCCTAGTAATACGTTAGGACTGAATTTCACCTCTAATAGGCTTGGGCACCTTACCCAAGCCCAACACTCGCATGAGAATTTTTCTCGGATCCCACGCGGGTCTCTCAGCACTTTATATTGATTCAATACTTATTATTTTGAGTAAAATACAATTCAAAATATTAGAAGGGTAAAATTACACTTCAGCCTCTCTTTTCCACAAAAGGATAAGATTCATAAGTTATAAATACACCATGAATCCTTCAAGTCAAATGTTCACTATCTCTTCATTCTCTACTACATATATATTTTCAGAGCATCTCTTTCTAGAATGTTATTGCACTTTTTCTCTCTATAAAGTTACTAACTTTACCATCAGAGAGTCCCTATATTCATCAAATGGGATCTTTTATAGGTACCAGCTACCAGTCACTAGTTTACCTGACACCACCTGCTATTACCATAGCTATCGGCCACCTGACTTACTAGACATCACCTGCTATCAGTCATCAACCCTTCAGACTTTCCATATCAAGTCATTAGATGACTTAACTATGGAGAATAGATCAGATAAATTAAACTAAAAGATCAATCAATTATTCAACATATTAACCTTATTCTTAAGCATCTTAAATTTTAATACTCATCAATGAGAGATAGTGATCTTGACTCAAGATGAGCCTTGATAAATTAATCTATGTGTAGATCAGTTGGCTAATCATGTCCCTTCTCTAGATTTGGGGGTGACTTACTATATTGATTCTCCCATGAGATGTCTTGAAGTTAATTTTGGTGATTTTTCAGGCTTATACTCCAAGATTGTGCCAGGCTTCACCTTTACGGCCTTTGCCCTCCTCCTAATAAAATAATAAATATAGTAGGTTGGCCAAAAAATTATTATTTTTAATAAATATCTACAAAACACAATTCATCAATGTGGCATACCCATCATTTATACACAAGTAATTCAACAATGTTTATACCTCCTCTCCAGCATATTTAATTTTACGCGTAGCTTGTTGAAGAAGAGAAAATTTGAACTGAAGGAAAGGGGATGACAATTTAATCTCATATATGAGCTGAGTTGTATGTTATCCCATTGTCATCACTAATCCTATCACCTGATATGTATTTGACCATGTATTCATACTACTTTTTTTTTTTTTTGTTAAGATATACAATATTATAAACCTTACATCATGAATTAATCGTTCAATCTTTAATTCTCAATAAAATTTTACCATGATGAAAAAATTATTGAACTTTTTAATTATACATAATTGTTGATGTAATAATATTTTATAAATCCTATAAAAATTAATCTAAGCTTCTAACTTGGCTTTAAAATTTAAATCTAATTTATAATTATGAATATATGCTAATAATAATAATAACTAATGCTTTTTAATTAAAAATGTGTGTAACTAGTATATTACTATCCTTTATAACATATTTGAAACCCTCAAAATTGAATTCAATCAAGAGATTTTAATGAAATCTTATATTTGAAACCCTCTTGAGTGTTAATAATTGAATTTCAAATAAAATTTAATCTCTAAAAATATTTCAAATTAATTTAGAGCCAATAAGTAGAAAAAACACATCAATTCAAAATATTATTGTTATAATATTCAATTTTTTCAGAGGACAACACCTCTAATTTACAATTCTAAAGAGTAGAAACTTATTATTAAAACTAAATTTTTCAAAATACTCATCTATCTCTTAAAAAAAAGATATTTGAGGAAATAAGATGAAGGTAATATAGGAAACAAAATGATTTGAATCTTATCTCTTCCAAAACTATGAATATAACTTATTTTATCAATTGAATTCAATTTCCAAAACTATGAATATAACTTATTTTATCAATTGAATTCAATTGCTTTTGAGAATTAGTCCTAAACAACATCTTATGATACAATCTAAGAAAGGTTTGAACAAGAAAATTTGGATTGTAGCGTAATTGTGCATACTGTCAAGTTTTACGCAATCGAGCATAACTCTAAATCCAACCTTTAGATCGGATTGAAATTTAACCAAGACTTTTAAGACATATTTTTCTACATTGGGTAAAATTTCAAGGCAATCAAAATTCTACAAGGCATTGCGATAAAGGTTAGAAGATGAAATATGAATTTTATTATTTGTTGTCTTTTGAGTTGTTGACTTTTTATTTTGAGATGATTCTTTTTCTAATAATAAAAGTATATTAATAACTAGTTTTAAGACCTTTTCTAATTCTACATGGATCTTTAATGGGCAACAATATAGTTTTTAAGTGCATTCAGAATTCCTTCAATGTTCCAAAATCCTTTTCTTACAAGGATTTTTGGTCTGATTGTCCCTATTGTATAATTTTACACTAACATGTCTACTTTTCAATTCAACTGTTGGATCAAGCTAAAATTTTACTGGATATTTACAGCGGTTCTGTCTTATATTGTGTTAATATTTCATATCAATCCAACCTCGTAAGGCCTTGCGATAAAGTCTAGAAGCTACTGTGTGAGATTTATTTTAGTTTCCTAGTTGATTTAGGATTTTTTTCTCTATGTTATTTATAACTCTTTTATTATTATTTTCAGAATTGTTTAGGATGTTTTTCACCTATTATAAATAGGGTTATTTAGATTCTACTTAGGTTTTTAGCTTTCAGTCATGATGTTTTGAATATACTTGTGTTTTGCATGATGCAACACTTTTTTCTTTGGTTAAACAAAGAACAATCGAACTTATCAAAGTATAACTGACTTTGTGGTGTTCTTTCTTATACTTCTCATTCGTGAATTGATATTCGTAAGGTAAAGGTTCTTATTCCAATAATGCCGGTATCTTGGAACAAGTTTTCATTATATCACACTCCTATGAAACCTGATTCTTAAGCTTTCCAAAATTTATCCTTCTTGCACGTGGGTTACGTTGTTTAACCACATGATCACGAGGTTTGTATCATCTCAGTATTATGTATTATATAATATATAGTATATTATAAGTTAGATAATTGATTTATTTTTATTTTCATGAAATAAATTATTTAACAAATAATCAGCACATTATATAAAACAAGTTCTAAACATAAAAATATCTTTGAATTATTCATATGTTAATCCTATTAGTCACTATCGATCTATTACTAGTAAAGTTTAATGACATAATTTTAATATTTTATATATTATCAATACCTTGAACATAACTTAAAAAATAAGATCATTAAATATGAAATGTTTTGCATCGATTTATTATAATGTGATTTTTTGAAGTGCTACAAGAAATTTGAACACATAATTTAAGAGAAAAACTTTAAAAATCTTAGTACTTGGGGGCACGTGATGAGTGAAGAAATTCCTCCATCGAACTCGGTCTGCAGGAGATAGTCATAGGTGTACTGGGTTGAATGCAGATACAAAAATCTCTTCGTTGTCATCCCTACATTATTTGAAAACAGAAAAAGGTCAAAATTACAAGTTCGAATCCGAGATGTGTTCTCTAGAACATGAGGTAAATAACAAATCGGAAGGCAAAATTACTGTGATTATTACAGTGCAATAACTTGCCTTCAGAGGAGGTAATAACTGTAACTTTTATCCTATTATGTCAGATAAACATGGTTTTAAAACCCGGCCTCATCTGACGGGTCGATCCAGCTGATCCGGAGTTAAAATTAGGCTGAGTTTAAGAGAAAATAAAGAAAGTCAAAAACCTGGTTGACCAGGCAAGACCCAGTTGCAACCCATTGCCCATTGAATACGTAATTGTTTTTTTATCAAAACAATGTCATTTTGATTCGAGTGATCCAATGACCCGATCAAAACCCGGTAACCCTGACAAAACCCGTGGCCTGGGTCTTGGACCAGGTTGACCACCGGGCCGGATTTAAAAACTCTACAAATAAGCCGCATTAACTTATTTTTTTCATTCAAATAATTTGATATGATAAACTAGTTTTTAATTTTTATTTTAAATATTTTATGGCATTCAAAATAACAACAACATTTATAATTTTTTTAATACAATTATGAAATTTTGATCTAACTTGTAACGGAACGAAGAGCGGGCCTAGCCCACTCTGCATAACGGTGGGATGTAAAAGGGCTTAGAAGCTGAGAGGTATTGATGCGTGATGGGCTTAGAAGTGGGCTTGAACTGCATGTCCTGAATAACGTACAAATGATCATATGCTATTTTATATCTTGATGCGTGAATTATTGGTGAGGTACAATGGAGTCTTGTGAGCAACATACAACAAAAAAGAAAAGTGATGTAGACGTGTGATTACCGATTTGCAGTACAAGTTTCAATATAATAATGTTTTTTTTTTTAAAAAAAAAAAAGGTTTCAAGAGGATAATAATAATAAAAAAAAGAAAAAAAAAGTAGTGGATAGCTGTAATCTTGGACCACTTCCAACTTCCAAAGTTCAATTAAACCTTGGTTCTTGGAATTTCCTTTAATTTATTGCCAACCCCCCTTCCCGCAAACCAAAGGCCAAAACTATTTACATATATTATTTTTTAATATATTTTGCATTTATCAAACAAAGTTAATTATGATAGTATTAGAAAAACAAATACACAATTATTCTAGATATTTATTAAAAATTATAAATTCAGCAAATTATTTAGATATATATAAATTCCCGTATAGATATTTATTGGATTGGATGACACCATCACCACCACCATAAATTAGATATTTTTTTGTTTGCCTCCATCTCTGTTTTTTGCGAAGGAAAAAAATCCTTACGTGCCTGCGTTCATTTTGATAATTAGAGGCAGAGCTCCATTAAGGGGAATACAATTATCATTCCTACTCTCTTTTTTGTGTGGTGGCAAACACGTATTGCTGATGATTTTAAAGAGTCTAGCTCTTGAAATTGGCAGAAGAATAAGTGGGTGAGGTTGTTGTTATGGTGATATTGGTTTTTTATTTGAAAATATATTAAAATATTTTTTTTATTTGTTATATTGGTATATTAAAATTATTGGAAAGCATTTGAAAAAATATCAATTTTATATTTTTTAAAAAAAATATATTATTTTAAAATGCATCTAAATACAATTGAAAATGCAATATCTAATATCCATTAAATGTGATTCATAGCTAAACTAACATGTGAGGTTGATGGACTTACCACTAGTTTTGTTAATTGCTTTTTAAAGTATTTTTTGTTTGAAAATATAACAAAATAATATTTTTATTTATTTTTTTAAATTTATTTTTGATATCAGCACATCAAAATAATTTAAAAACATAAAAAAAATTAATTTGAAGTGAAAAAATAAATTTTTTTAAAAATACTTCTAAAATAATAAAAAAAAACACGAATAGGCTTTTAATCTTAAAATCTAGATGAGTATATGATATCCCACTCCTTATAATATATATATATATATATATAAAAAAAAATCTCTCGTAAGAAGGTAAACGAATTTGAATTTAAATCTAAAATATCAACATGAAAAGCAAAATCATCACCCTTTTCAACCAACACATAAAATATCCAATATTAAAATCACACATGCAATATAAAAACTTGGGAGAAAGCTGAATTCTTGTCGTGGAGGAGATTCTCAAGAACACACACATACACGTATAAATATAAATATAAACCATCAATCATCGAGAGGAAATATACTAGCTTTGACATTATTATTATTATTATTATTATTATTATTTTGATAATCCGGGATGTCCGGATCAATTTATACACACCACAACTAATTTTCAGATCCAATAAACACCTTGCAAGTTCAGAAAATAGATAAGATACCATGGGAATAACAAAAATATAAAAAAACCAAACCCGAGTACAAGAAAAAAACAAGTTTTTTCTTCTAGGCCACGAACTCAATTGCAGCTTTGATATTATTTATTGTGACAGGTGGGCGCCCAAAGGAATACAAAAATCTTACATATAGCATGTAGAACGTGGGGTTTTGCTCGGCACTCAATGATCCTCGCAATATTAGCCATTGTTAGCAGAAAAATACAAGCCCTAGTCGGCCATTCATGAAATGCGACCAAGATCTTTTTTAAAAAAAAATCAAAAGTAGGGACAATTTTTCTCAGCCTCTGTGTTTTTAATGGACAGCAGCGTTTGGCTTGCTTCTTTTTATCGTGGCATCCACATGCACTCTTATCTGAATAAAAATGTGAATTTAAATTTCTTTATTTTTTTAAAAAAATTATAATTAAAGTTAGTGCCACACGCTACAGAATCTTGTGCCATTTTCAACTCGATTGATTAAGACTGGAAGATTAGAAAATTAAAATTAAAATAGAAGATAGAGATATAAAATCAGGACCACATGACCAGAAAAAAAAAAACTATATAATTTAAAGAAAAAACGCAAACCGCCACAATTAATTACAAGGAAAGTGAGTTGAATGAGAGAGGGGGTGTTCTGGTGAAAAGGAATTCTGATTGAGTGGTGGCTGAGTCGAGTGCACAAATTAACGAGTCGTCACTTTACATGCCCGATGGTTTCGTGAAGATGAAAATGAAAACGATGTGCCGAAATAAGAGTGGGGAGTCGTATTTAATTGATTTAAAACAAATAAAATAAAATAAAAATAAAAATAAAAATAAAAATCAATGGTGGTTACTTCTCTAGGTTAGAGAGAACACAACTCCCTCTTCTTAACCTCCACCTCTCTTCTTTTACCAGTAGTGCGCGGATCCATCATGAAAGATCATTGTCTTATATGCATCTATGAATAAAAAATGATAAATTTATAATTTGTTAAATTTATAAAATAATATATTAAAAAAAAATACATGGGTTCCACTTGATATTTAAATTAATAATCTCATTCCAAGTCAAATTTTTATTTATATATGATTTAAATTCTTTAAAAATATGACTTTAACGTTATTTAATTTCTTTGGAAACTGATGTCTTCTTACGTTCATTTCTAACTTTTTATAATGAATTAAAAAGATATGGTGTGGTCTTTTTTATACTGAGAAAATTATATAAAGTGATTGATGATTTGAAAGCATTTTTGTGCGAGACAGAATCAGGATCTGACACAAAACTATCATCTTTAACTTCTTCTTCTTTGTTATTAATTTTAAATGATATTCTCAATAATTTAATGTCATTTAACAACTCCGAAGTTGTCTTTTTTTTACGTGTATTTTAAAAAATACTCAACAAATATTGTATCATGATACTTCAACTCTTTGATTAAAACAAGCGTGCACACATCACCTGAGTATTGATCTAAATTCTGTAAAGCTATGTTATCCATAAATCTAATTTTACAATTTCAAACACAATTTGTAATTATACTTGCTTGAACATCTATTGTCCAAGCAAATATTGCAATATTTGTTGCATCTAAAACATTCTTTTTTTTTTTTGGATTTGGTATCCTAATTTCATAACTCTCTAAAAGATTTAAACAAAATTGACAATGATAATCAATCTTGAAAGCTCATATAATCCATTCATCACAAGGAAAAATCTTTGATGTTATATTAAATGGTAAAGAAAAATAATTTAATATTTTTCAAATCTTTAATGGCTTTTAGATAAGCGGGACAATTATCAACAAAATAGAAAACTTTTCCATCATATATTTTTCTACCAAGTTGTCAGACATTTTATTGGAATAAAATCCCAGTTATTCATGCTCATTTATTGGTATAATACTCATAGTTTATAGTGATTAAGTTCATATTCTTTAAATACTGTTTTTTAGCATACTTGCCAATAAATCATAAATAGATTTTCTAAAAATTATAATTTTTTTCTATATAAATGATAGAAAATTGGAACTAATGGCAAAAAAAAAAACAAATTTTCTTAGGCTTTAGATACATGATAAAAGATTATAAAATTTGATAACTTATTCCTTATGAATCAAAGTTTGTTAGTAAAAGCATTACCTTTAATGAGGTTCCTAAGGGGCGTAGCATGATGATAAAGGGTTTGAGATCTGCACAGCAGGTCTCAAGTTCGAGTCAGGACGTGCACCACTTGTAAGAGCCTGAGATAACTGGGGTTTTACTCGTTCACCTGAGCCCACAAAGTGCGCTTTCCAGGAGGTGGGATTTCCTCGAATCCAAAAAAAAATACCTTTAATGAGATTAAATGCTGAATTTGAAGAATTTAGTTGGTGTGGATTCTGTTTTAAAAGCAAATAGAGTAAGATAATTTTTATTATAATTTTTTTATAAGATATAACTCATGATCACTATGATTCAAAACGAAACCTTATGTTTTAGAATTTTTTTTTTCCTAACAAAGAAATTATTGTAGGATTAAGATCATGGTCAACTTACCATCCATTATAATTAATATATATTCTATATAAATAGTAAATTATAGAGAAATGAACCTCCCTTGATTATAAATGTATACAATAACTTAATCATATAAAATTATTAGTGTTTTGTGATTTTTTTTCCTATTAAATATCGCATTCTTTGGATTATTGGATCTAAGAACCCTGGTCATGCCTAGCACCGATCATATTGTGCAGTGCATCCGGAGGCTCGCCCATTTTATACCTACACCTTGGAAGCTCCATTTTAAGCTTTGATAATTGACGAGTTGAAGTTACTATTTGTTTTTGAAAAAATTTTATCTTTTTATTAATATTATTTCAAATTAATATTTTTAAATTATTTTGATAAGCTTATGTTAAAAATATTTTTTTAAAAAATAAAAAATATTATTTTAATATATTTTTAAATAAAAATACTTTAAAAATAATCATTAACATCTAAACCTATAAACCAAAAAAACACATGAGCACGAGGAATGGGATTAAAAATTCAAAACAGCCCTCTCTCTCTCTCTCTCTCTCTCACACACACACACACACACACACACACACACACATATATATAAAATTGACCCGCCGACAGGGCGAGAGGAAGGTGGGTGTGGCATCAATATCTCTACAGTATTCTTGACTACATATTTTTCATTTGCACTGTTGTTCCTTTAATTTTCAATTAATATTTGTTAAACTTGGCTTTGAATTAGAATTTCATACAGAGCTAGGAAGCCGCATGTTTTCATACCTAAAATAGACAGGGTAGATATGATTAATGACTATAAATAGAATCTAGAGATAAGCATGTGTATGAGGAGGAAGAGAAGACAAAAATGAATCGGTCCATGGATATTCATAAATGAACCTGTAAATAATGTCAGGAAATTATTTTTCTTGGAGTTCAAACGTTTTCTGTCCTGACCGAAAGATCCAAAAAAGCTGTCCTTTTTATGGAATATTTTATTTTGCTGCATCTCTGAAATCATGTTCAAAAAATCCAATTGCAAACGAAACAAATTGAACGGTTGATCCCATCATTCTCTCGTATTATAGAATTTTTAATCAATCAATTCTTTCAAAAAAACATTTTTCTTAAACGAGGTGGAAAGTCAATTCGATCGTTTTCAAAATATTTATCCAAGTATACCTCTAATTATACTTCATTCATGTGATTCTTTTCTAAATAGACGCTTTGCTATGCTGTATATATTATTAAAAAAAAAAACTAACAAAAAATATCAAGGTTATAATAAATTACTTAGTATTTTAATTAAATATGATCCAAAGAGTTAATTTTAAAGCTTTTTAGTCTGCTTTCTTATCTAATCTGTATTTAAAATTAAAATATATAGAATTTAAGTTGATGTAACTAAGTAGACTTGAATGATCCAAAGACATCTTGATTGACGAGCAAAAAAATCACAAGGATAAAAATAAATAAATAATTGACATAAAAACTTACCATCCAACTTCTTGCCTTATCTAACTTGGATTTAAAATAAAACTGTGTGGGAGTTGTCTTGATATAATTCAATCAACTTGAACGGCTCTAAAGCATTCTGACCAACCAATAAAAAGGTTGAGCAATGTAATTGAGAAAAATAATAATGAAATTGACATAAAAAAACCTACTGACTCAATTTCTTACTTAACTCGGATTTAAAATTAAATGTTTTTTTTCTTCTGCATGCCTTTTTGTTTATCATTGTTGCCTTTTTTTCTCATATAATTTAAATAAAGACACCTTATTTAGCAAGTGGGACTTTAACCTAAACTATTGGATTTCTTTAAAATAACATTTTAGTAATACTTAAATATTTTATTATAAAAATAATACTACATGGAGTGATGTAGTGAGGACACCAACCCACTAATAAATTCCTAAAGGGAACATTTGAGGTTGAGTGGAAAGAGATTAATTAGTGTTTAAATTAAAATAGGTTATCAAAAGTCAAAGAAATATATTTTTTTAAATTCGAAAGATTAAGTTACAATTGTATTCTAAACTTAAGGACTGAAGAATAATTTGCTCTTATTAATTTCATGGCTGCTGATTGCCCAAGCAACTCCGATCGTAAAGAGCATGATGGCTTCAATTTTTCTCAAGTCAATGATAAACTTTTCTTTTAATTAATATTGTTATTGCATTTAATTATTAGTTAATTATAATTAAGCTCTTCTTTTTTACTCCATAATGTTTCCTGATAATATTCCATAACTGGGGTAGGTGGGAAATCAACATATGACTAACTTTATTTATTTGTTTAAGTGTTTTAAATATTAGTTTTGATATAATTATTGCATAATTTTTTTTTAATTGAACATATAATCCAATCATTAATTCTTCAGCCAGGAAGCAAAAACAAGCTGGGGATAATGATTGAATTTTTTTTTTCTCTTCCTGTTCCATGCATATACATTTAAAATATTTTAATTACATATTAAATGATGCGAAAGTGGAGAAATCAATTATAAACTCTTCTTCTCTGGTTAATTAATATATAATTAAAATTTGTTTTGAGGAGCTTTTCTCAGTATTCTTAATTATTGATTGAATGATTGTTTTAAGTTTGTATCATATTTATTAATTATTATTCTTGACGGATTATGCATCATGACCAAGTCTCTACTGCCATCCTTTTATTCTACTTGTGCTGAACATATTTTATATTATAGGGCTTTATTTTTCAAGAGAGGTTATGGGAGGATTATTATTATTATTATTATTTTATTATTATTATTATTATAGGGCTTTTGGAAGATTTATGTGGTTCTGGTTTTTTGCTTAATAAACGGGGATGCAAGATTAAAAAAAAAAAATTCGTTGTGATGCTTGGACTAACTGTTTAAAATCTAATTAAAGAAAAATTAACTAAACATCTGCACATTAATAAAACCTAATTTTTTTTAACCATATAGCCCAAACTACTTCCCCACGCACCGACTTGAAGCCCGTGCATAATTTAACCGTATAGACACGTGGTGTAATTTTATTGCGCCTTGAGAAGATCCCCGTGTCACCTGTTAAGGATAATATATCCTAGTACCAAAAAAAGAGAGGAAGGAAACAAAAGATTCTTCTTGAAATTATATATTTTTTTTAAATGTTTCTCGTGAATTTTGATATTTCAAAGTCACAAACAACTAATTACAAGAGCTAAAATAAACCAGGAGCCTGCCACGTGTTACTCAAAGCAGCCAATATGACTTTGGTTACGCAGGTGGTGTCTCACCGGCAACACCAGGTGGTCCCAATGGAACTTAATTTCTTTACTGTAGAAAGGAATCTTTGATCAACGGCCTAGATCTTGTGTGAAGCATAAAGGTACAAGAAATGTAAACCACTATACTATTTTTCAATGCCTTATCAATCCCAGCATCCGAACTCCAAGTCTTGCTAGTTAGTCCTTCAACTAAAAGGTGAAATTATAATTTATTGAAGAAGTTGTGTTCAATAAATTGATTTTTTTAAATTAATTAAAATGATTATCATATATATATATATAT
>Ga0325414_1004399_pt1 | contig 14746 bp, 9 predicted proteins | sample PopdelMetagenome_8_FD_206183 | JGI IMG/M metagenome (GOLD analysis project Ga0325414, IMG submission 206183) | Populus deltoides microbial communities from Bellville, Georgia, United States - Leaf-PdKOR-R3 | ecosystem: Host-associated > Plants > Phyllosphere > Phylloplane/Leaf | place: USA...
ATGTGCTTTTTTAACTCATATGGGAAAAGGTCCAAATTCAGCTCATAGATTTGCTACCAGGTGCTTGGAAAATTTGAAAAATCAGTCATGTCATATTGAGAAGGTAGTTAAGAGGCAAACTACTCAAGAAATTCTAAATAATCGATTGCGTATTAAAGCTTCAATAGATATTGTTCATTGGCTCATATTTCAAGCATGTGCTTTTAGAGGACATGATGAACGTCCAGAATCAAAAAATCAAGGTAATTTTCTTGAAATGTTGGAACTTTTAGCATCATATAATGAACAAGTAGGTGCTCTTGTTTTGGATAATGCTCCACAAAATGCTAAATACACCTCGCATCAAATTCAAAAGGAACTTTTGCCTGTCTTTGCTAGAAATGTTCAGTCTTCAATTCGTCATGAGATTGGTGATGCAAGATTTTGCTTAATTGTTGATGAAGCTCGAGATGAATCTAGAAGAGAGCAAATGACCCTTGTTATTAGGTTTGTTGAAAGAAGTGGATTTATACGAGAACGATTTTTGGATATAGTTCATGTCAAAGACACAACTGCTTCAACTCTTAAGAAAGAGATTTCCTTTGTTTTATCTCATCACATTCTTGATGTTCAAAATATTAGGGGCCAAGGGTATGATGGTGCTAGTAATATGCGTGGAGAGTGAAATGGATTGCAAGCTTTATTCATTAATGATTGCCCTTATGCATATTATGTACATTGCTCAGCTCATCAATTGCAATTGACTCTTATTACTACAGCTAGAGAAATATCTGATGTTCACACTTTTTTTCAGAACTTGATTTTTATTATTAACATTGTTAGTGCTTCTTGCAAGCGTAATGATGAATTACGAGCTTTTCAAGCAGCTAAAATTGAACATTTAGTTGATATTAGTGAGATTGAAACGGGTAAAAGAGTTAATCAAGTAAGTGGTTTGCAACGACCTGGAGATGGCAGATGGAGTTCGCACTTCAAATCCATTTGCAGTTTGATAAAAATATATGGGGCAACTTGCTTGGTTCTTGAAAACATCGCTTTAGATGGATCTACTTATTCTCAACGTGGTGATGCAGCCTTTTCATTTAAGTTGCTAATGTCATTTGATTTTGCATTCATCTTGCATATAATGAAGAATGTTATGGGAATTACTAATGTGCTCTGCCAAGCTTTGCAACAGAAATCTCAAGACATTTTAAATGTTATGCATTTGGTGACTACCACAAAGACTTTCATTCAGAAGTTAAGAGATAATGACTAGGAAACTCTTTTAGAAGAAGTGACATCATTTTGTAAGCATCAAGACATTGAAGTTCCTGATATGGATGCTTGTTTTTCTAGTGTGGGACGATCTCGCCGTAAAACAAAATCAATAACAGTTGAGCATCACTATCGAGTTGATATATTTACAGCTATCATTGATCAACAGTTGCAAGAGCTAAATAATAGATTCAATGAGCAGCCGATTGAGCTTCTTAAGTTGAGCGCAACTTTAGATCCTAAAAATAACTACAAATTATTCAGTGTTGAAGATATATGCTTACTTGTTGACAAGTTTTATCCTGAAGACTTTTCTAACTAAGAAAAAACTCATTTGAGATTTCAGTTGCAGCATTATGAGTTTGATGTGCCCAATCATCCAAAGTTAAAGAATATGTCATCGATTGCTGATTTATGTTAAGGATTGGTTGAAACAGAAAAATCAACAATTTATCCACTCATTGACAGGTTGATTCGGCTTATTTTGACTCTTCCTGTTTTGACAGCAACAACTGAATGAGCTTTTTCAGCGATGAAAATTGTTAAAACAAGACTTCGCAATCGGATGGAGGATGATTTTCTTGCAAATTATTTGATTGTCTATATAGAAAAAAAAAATTGTTGAAAGATTCACAATTGATATGATAATCGATGATTTCTACTCCATGAAAGAACGACGAGCACAATTAAATTAAATATGTAAGAATCATTCTTTATTATTTTTTACTTTATTTCAAAGTTTTATCAAACATAAATAATGCATCGCTTTAACTAATGTTTCTTATATATTTTGTATATTTATATTTGATAGGTATAAAGATCAACAAAATTAAAGTGATGAATATATTATGAAGACGACATTAACTTCATAGCTTTGACTCAATTTGATATTGCTTTAAACTTCTTATCTTATATAAAGATCGTCATATGTTTGTAGTTACTTCTTTAAATAAAACTAAATCATGCAGTTTTTTTATATAAATTAGAAAAAATATCTTTTTATATTATTTTGGCCCCCCATTAAATAATCCTCCGCCCCTGGTTGAAGCAAATTAAAACACTTAGAAAGAGGTAAAGTGTGGAGCGGTGTGTGTAAAGTGAAGGAAAAAGAGGAAGATGGTTTCCTAGCAATAAAGTCTTGATTTTTCATTCGTGGAAGGTAAGAAACTTTGTTTTTAAGTGCTTAGTTTTGTTGGGCTGTAGTGATTGGAGAAGATTGAGATTGTTAGTGAGATGGTGAACTTAGATTTCTATGTGAGGTTGTTGAAATGCGTGTTGTCATGATTGAATGATGTTAGTACATATGAAAAAAATGAATGGATAAGGTTTCAATTTGAATAAATTGAGAAGAAAACCTATTCCTCCATTTTATTTTATTTTGTTGAAAATTTGAGATGTCGTATCTTTTGAACTAGTGGTAAATTGGAACATATTAAATGTATAAATAAAGTAAGCTGGTTAAGTGCTATACTTATAAATGTTTGGAATTTGTGGTAAGCTAAATGTTTGAATATTATTATTATAGTTTTAATTAATTAATTGCCTTGAAATTCTAGGGGGGAAAAATCCCTAGGTAATTCTATGAAATGATATGTGTTTTTTTTCTTTTTCTAAAAAATTAGAAACGTTATGATATGTATAACAAATATATTAAAATGTATGAAAGAATCATTGTGGGTATAATCACTTCATTATTCACTATAATAGTAGATTGATGTCTATGACCTTGGCAAACAAATTATTTGCCTTTGATTAAGAGATATTTTGGTATTTTCACACGGGTCATTTATCATTATTGATTTATGTGAGAGTATTTTTGTCTATACAATATTTTTATGAATAGTAAAATAACAAAAATACCCCCAACAATAAAAAAAAATCAATTTTTTTGAGTTGGGGTATAAAGGAATTTTTGGTTTTTTTATATATAGTTGAATTACAAATGTACCATGGAATCCAAGAAATTTAATGCATTGGGTTCGGGAGTATTAGAATCTTTTGGTTTCATTTTTTTTTAATTGTTGGTTTGCATGGGGTAATGTTTTAATTTACCATTAAAATAATATTTTTAATGCTATTGACGAGTGCATAGTGAGTGAGAATGCCATGTCTTTTGAGCGGTGCATCTGGTGTTTTTCAATGGTCAAAAACAAGATTTTGTTGTATAGTTTGATTCTTCGCCATCTCCTCTTTCATGCGCATGTAGTCCAAATATTCCTAGTTTATTACTTGTGACCTTTTTTTTTTTACATTTAAATAAATACATTTTGGTCCTTATGTTATTGGTATTTCAGATTCATTCCTATTAATTTTATTTTTATATTTTTATCATTTTTCCTTTTGTTAAAGTTTATGTGTTTTTAATTTAACCCCTGGTTTCTAATTTGTATACATAATGATTTTCGATTTGGTCCTGCTTTTAATTTTGTTTTTTGTCCCTTTTAACAAAGTTTTTATGGCTTTCAAACATAGTTTTAAAACCTGACTCGGCCCAGCGGGTCGACCCGGGGCTGGAACCGGGCTGAGTTGAAGAAAAAACAGGGGAAGAAAAAATCTGGTGTGACCCAGTAAGACCCGGTCAAAAACTCGGTTGCAACCCGTTGACTTTTGTGTTTTTTTTTACAAAAATAACGTCGTTTTGATTTTTTGTTTTTAAAAGAATTGACTCGGGTGACCCGGTCAAAACCCGGAACCCGGGCCTTGGACCGAATCGGGTCTAAAAACTATGCTTTCAAATTAAATTCATGATTTTGATTTTTTCAATGATTATAATAGTGATTTTAGTATAATCCATCTTCTTTTGATTTCTTATTATTTTCCTTGACTTTTTTGTTAAAGTTTTTATAGTTTTTAATCATGTTCTTCAAATCAAGTTCATAGTTTTTATTTTTTCAAGAATAATAATAATGATAATAATGATAATGAGGAAGAGGATGATAATAGTAATAGTAATATGAAAATAATAATAGTAGTAGTAGTAATAGTAATAGTAATAGTTGTAATGAAAATAAAAAAAAGTAATGGAAATAATAATATTATTTATGATGATAATTATAATACAAAAAAAATTAATGATGATGATGATGATAAAAAATAATAATAATAGTAATGTTAGTTATAATAATAATAATAATAATAATAATAATAGTGGTGGTGGTGGTGGTGGATTTTACTGTGTAAGACTCCATTGTTCATCCTCTCACATGTTATTGTGGATGGACTGTACAAAATTTTATGTTTTTTCAATATGGTCTTTAAATATTTTTTTTGTGATTTAGTCCTAATTGAAGACCGCTTGATTTTGATTTTTTTGAAAAGATGAGATTGAAATAAGAGAGACCAAAATGAAAAAGATGCTAAATATAGGTGGCATGCCATAAGTTTTGCAAAAAATACACCTTGGTCTTTGAACTTTAAAAATCATGCAAATTATATAATTTCATTACCTTAAAATTTTTCCAATTCAATTTTGGTATAAAAAATTATTTTTATTATTTTTTAGTCACTGATTGAGAGAGGAGAGAGAGGGAGAGAGAGGTCACTAAATTCCAATGGTTGAGAGAAAAAAATATCGCTGACACCGATTTAGACCATAAAAACAGAAGATATTTGTGTCAAATTGTTTCATTGATGAGGGATTTCATTTTAAGTGTTTTTTTTTACCTTTAAAGTTCGTGAAAAAATAAATTTGAGTTTAGGATGATTTTTTTATCCGGGTTGATTTCGGTTTTTGAGACGATTTTTTAAGGTCATAAATAAGTTTATCATGGTTTGTATGATGTTTTATTGGAGTTTTGGGTAAAAAATGGATTGAAAAAAGGGTTTTGGGTAAAAAAACTTAAGCCCTAATTTTCCAATAACCACAGTGGCTAGTATCTAGGTAAATCAGACGACGTGTTGTCTGATTTTTTTTCAAAAAACGTTATGGCAAACAATAAAAACAAATAAGGGTCCAATTGTATAGGCCCTGACAAAATAGGTTATGCAGGCTAGCTTGGCTTACTAGACCCAACACCTAACCTTTGCCTTTTTGTTTTTTTTTTTTAAATAATAATTTGTTTTATGGTTTTTTCTCTTAATTTGTTTAATTTAAATTTAAATTAGTACTCATTCTCCTTCTTATTTTATTTTGTTTGAAGAGTCTTTTAAAAGATGATTGTTTTTTTTATGCATTTAAATTAGAAGAATTATTTTTATTTATCTATAATTTTTTTTTATCTTCTATATAGATAAATTTTATTTTTTAAAATAATATTTTTTTTATTTTCAGATAATATTTTTAATATATGCAAATAATGTTTTTTTTATTCTATCAATTTAATTTGTATTTCTATTTTTGTTAATACTTATTTAAATAAAAAACTATTTTAATAAATAAATTTAACAAACACAACTAGATAAATATTCTACATTTCAAAATAAAATATCTTGATTTATGTTTATCTTTTAATTTTTCAAGTTTTGTTTTAAAATATTATTAATAACTTTTTATTTATTTATTCAAATTTATTTGATTACATGAATACCACATACCTATTATACACTAAAACATAAAGGGTAACTACCACCCAAATTTCTCAGGTAATCGGATAAAAGGAAAGCTTGGTAGGGGCCGAAAGCTGTTAAGCAGACCACTTATTTCCAATGATGTTACTGGGCTTTCTAGCCTTGGATCGGTCATAATCTAATATCTTTGTTTGGGCAGCTGAAGGCTTTGTTTGCTACCGGAAGAGAAGTGATTCCACTCCAAGCCTGATTTACATGGTTCGAGCCGTTCGACTCGTACCGCAGGCAAAAATGAAGCAAAAATCTCTTCATACCATGAAGTAAAAATATATCGATAAATTCATTAAAGGGACTATACTCTAAGCCTAAGCCACCTACATAATCAATACATAACTGAAAAGGAGAATTCCTAATGCTAGATGAACTAGAACATCCTCTTAGATCCTGTCAAGTGAATATCGGAAAGCCTGAATTCCCTATCACCGCTGCAGATCACTTGTCTCATTCCAGACACCCCTCACATGTATAATCACCATAGATAAGAAATTTGGAAACCATTCAATTTTTTTTACTAGCTGGAATATTATCCACAGTTTACTATAATTTTTGGGAGCTCTACAGAGGCAAAGATCCAACTGGTAAGACATCAAAACTGTCCATTAAACTTAGTTGCAGAACTCACAATTTAAAAACACAGAGACCAAACTGTCAATGAACTTAAAACATACAAATCTAGACAAATGTTATGCTTTCAATCAATATGCATGGCTTTTTACTTTTAAAGCTCATTGTTCTCAATCCTTTGAACTAGTGCATAAACCTGACTGACAAATTGGAGAAACAAACTAACCAGGCCCCACCTTTGGAATGTCATAATGCTCACTTAGGTTAGCCAGATATTGATTAAATTCCTGAATCCGATCACGGTGAGATTTGCTGGCCATCTTAACCATCCTTTGGGTATCGATTCTCTCCCACTGCTGGAGATATCGCTTTTCAGCTGGTGTAAGATGATCATCATACTTTGCAGTCTGCCCTTGTTCATCACATTTGTCTGTCTCGTTCATATCCCCATCATGACCTGTTGCTAATGCTGTATTTCCATCTGACAACCTCTAAAATGAAGACATTTTGTTAGTAACAACCAATAATTCATGAATCAAGGCAACATTAACTGAAAACAATGAATGATTTAATGAAGAAACTGCAGAAAACATTATGACATCATAGACAGTCACTGCATAAAACTATAGTAACACCACCTCCCCCCCCCCTCCCATTTTCTCTCTCCCTCTTCGCTTCCCTTCTCTCAGCTCCCACGCACTCGCAATGGAAGCAATATAGCTTTCTTTCTCCATCCTCGCTCTATCATCACTGATTTTTTATGAAGGGCAGGCAGCAAATCCAATTGTGAACTCTGGATGGATCAGCAAGTGGGACATCAATATGAAAAATATACATCTCATTATCTACTCACATGAAGATTAAATGAGCCCTAAGGAATTAGTCTGTAAATTACATTGAGGATGTAGTCGGGACTGATCCATTTTCCGATCAGCAAAGATTTTTTATAATTGTTTCCCAACAATTACTCAGATAATACTGCAACTCCAAACCGGGGAATGTCTCGAAAGGCTATTCCCTCGATTCCTGTCAATTTTGAGCTGGCTGAGTCCATCTCAAACATGAACTCAACCCTCTGTGTTTTTTACACCCAAAAATCTTATCCGTGAGAGTTTAGAAGTTAAATGTAAAATAATCAGTGCTCCCACCATGCCACATTACATTCAAATCCTAAAGCGTTGTTCCGAATACTAATCCCCGCTGCCCAATAAAATCGAGCAATAGTCATCCCACATCACCTTCAACTCTTGAATATATCCTCTTGTTTCAACTCGCTATTCTTTGAACTTTTGAAAATCACACTTGCATTTCTCAAGTCAAAAGTTCAGCGAATTCCACCTTAAAACAAATGCCCTTCTTCAAGCCTTTTACCAATCAGAAATGCCTTCATAACTAGAAGATAGCGGAGCTATTCCGACATTACAAATTGCTAGAAAGACCACCTAATTTAACTCATCATTCATCGTGCATAGTCTACATGAGAGTATCCAATTAAAAAAAAATCATAGTTACCAACAAATATCAAGGTAAAGAAGAAGAAGACATGAAACAAAAACCTGTTGCAGATTGATCTTGATAATGATGCTTCTTGTAACGGAGATTCTTCTTCTTCTTGATAATGCCACCTGCTTTCACGTCCAGTGCTTTACCCTTCAGCTTAAGCTTCCCCCCTATCACGTTCTCGTACGCAGACATCACTCCACCGATCAGTATTCACCACCAGCTATGATTCTAGATTTCTTTGTAATTATTTATTTGCCGAAATACAAAATCAAACAACAATGTTAGACAAGACAGGGGGAGAAGAACATGATTCGATTTTTCAGAGATGGAGATTGAGATTGAGATTGGATGAGGAATTCACATTGCGTGGGAGAGGGGTATAAGAAAGAGTGGTCAGTTCTGGACAGAAGTCGAAGTCTCTAGAACACCTCTGATTTTGCCAAGTGGGTGCATTAGATTAGAGGGAACCATCTAACGACATGTCGTTTTTAGCTCTACGGCCCAAAACAATGATTTGGCGCCTTTCCCGTTGACAAGAAATCTCGGTTTAGTCACGGGTAAACTTTCCTTTTTAACCTTGTAGATTCAAGAATGTTCCAACTCGATCCTTGTAGTCTGAACTTCTATACTCTAATCTATGTGGTTGGTTTTAAGAGGTGATCTCAGTATTAGCAAACTTTTTGAAAATTAAAAATATTTTAAATCATAGGGATTGAAGTGAAATATAGATATATAACTATCAAGGGAAAAAACATAGCTTCTTTTATATACGCTATTTTTATCACGTTAATTTTTATAATGTGAAAATTTGTATTCAAATTTTAGCATTATGATAGTTTTTATTGTTATGATTTTTAAAAAAATTGGTTTAGAATATGTTTCTGGTTAAAACTACGGTTGAAATTATTGTTGAATAAAAAGTAATTTAAAGGTATTTTATTAAAACTATTTTTGAAAGTGATTTTAATAATAAAATAACTAAAAATAATATGTAGTAATTTTATAGTTTTAAATTATATTATTATGCATTGGATTATTAATACATTTATAAAAACAACAATCATTTATTAAGTTCATGCTTTTATTGTCATGCTAAACTATTTGCAATCCATCATGTATATAATCCATTCGAGAAAGCCTTCGGTATCCAAGGCTATTAGAGTATGGAACGACATCAACTAAATAATCATCGAGAATAAAATAGAGATGTTGATCAAATTTTGCGAATGACACGTCCTTTTATAACTTTCTTCTAATATAGTTATGTAGTGTTATTGATGTCATTACAACCTGAACTTGTATTTTGTAGGAATATACAGACGTGTTTTACAAAATTCTCCATTCCTTTTTTTTTATACTCAAAAGTATGTTCTATCACATTGCATAATGATGAATCTGCACAATTAAATACTTCTTCTTGATTTCTTGATTGCTCTTGACACTGAAAACCTTGCAAGTGATAACTGTTACCTTTATATGGATCTAAATATCCATAGTCATTTAGATATGCAACATTAACCAAATAATATTTCCCTGCAATAAAAAAGGTTTATAGTTTGCTTCGATTTGTTTTTATGGGCTTATCACTGTCTCATAATCGAAGTTGCGAGTTTTATAAGTTAGTCGGGGATGATTTAGATCGATCTAATATGTCACCATCTTGATATTTAAAGAAGGAATGTGTCATGAGGCTATCCAATATGTCATCAACTCAATAGCTAAAAAAAATATCATTCAAATACATCAGGTTTTGTGTTTATTATTCTTTTGTTTTACTTCTAGAAAACATGTCTTTGATGACCACATATATTTTTTTACAATAAAAAAATGATTTGGCTTGCGGTGTAGTGTATGTCAAGGATCTAGTGCATGCTATTTATCATCAAATCATTTGATTTATTTGGGTTTATTTTAAGTAAGATTTATCTTTTTTAAGGTTTGTTTGGGTAAAAAAGGAGAGATTAGTAGCATTCTACCTTTAAAGGTTTATCATGACTGAAAAAGAAAATTTCAGGGTTTAAAGAAAGTATTTGCATGATATATTTTAGAATTTGACTAGTAAAATTATATTTATGCCAAATGTTACTTTTAAATAAACATTTTATAATTTCAAAACAACAACAAGACACAGGAAAATGATATATTTAATTAAAAAATGCAACCTCATCTAAAATATAAAAGAAGCGAATTAAAGTTTATATTTTTTTTAAAAAACTTTATTTGCCAAGTTCAATCACATAAATGAGCTGAAAATACAACCCTTTATATATATATATATATATATATATAAAAGATTAATTTTGTTTTTGCAAGGACTAAACATGGAAGGATAAGCCTAAAATATTTACAAAAGCAAATAATTGGGTTGGTATTAATTTTGTATACCAGTGATCTTGATTTCTTAATTTAGGCATTGCATTTAGAACGCCTTGGTAAAAAAACCATGGAACATGATAAAGATCAGAAAGACCTAAACTTAAAAATAAAATTGATACTTGGATCAAAATCGACTCTCTGTATATAATCGGGGGCTATTTTTGATGTTTCACTAAACGCAAACAGAAACAGGCACAAACGGATAGAAAGAGAAGACCTGAGAAATGAGTAGTCAAACATAAATGGGATAAACCGCTAAATCCTTAACAACCGTACGATACCAATCTAATCCACTCCACACCATCTGATCTCTTCATCCACTGGGTCCCCCGCCTAACAAACTCAAAACCTCCCCGAACTCTGACACTCTTTGACACAAGGCACACGCCATACTACACTCACGCAAACACTGCGTTAAGCCATTGACAAACTGAAGCCAACTCCAGAACCTCCGAGGTTCTTCTAGAAGCTCATTTCAATGGCTGAGACCAAGAGATCCACTGGCACCGTCAAGTGGTTCAGTGCACAGAAAGGTTTTGGCTTCATAGCTCCCGATGACGGCGGCGAGGATCTGTTTGTCCACCAGACCTCGATCCAGTCCGACGGCTTCCGTACCCTCTCCGACGGACAGCCTGTGGAGTTCTCCGTTGATTCAGGAGAAGACGGCCGCACCAAGGCCGTTGATGTCGTAGGCGCCTCCAGATCTCGCCGTCCTCCTCGTGGAGGCCGCGGTGGCGCGAGGGGGTACTACGGCGGAAGAGGACGAGGCGGAGACGGTTTTGGAAGAGGCGGTCGTTCAAGTGGCGGAGGATATGGAGGCGGAGGATATGGCGGTGGCGGGGGTGGTGGCGGAGGATATGGAGGCGGAGGGGGTGGTGGCGGTGGTGCTTGTTTTAATTGCGGACGGTACGGTCATTTAGCGAGGGATTGTTATCAGGGTAGCGGTGGTGGTGGGATATATGGTGGCGGTGGAGGCAGAGGATATTCTGGTGGTGGTGGAGGTAGAGGTGGAGGATGCTACAATTGTGGAGAGGAAGGGCATTTTGCGAGAGACTGTCCTAATACTGATAACAATTGAGAGAATGTGGGTGGTTTCAGTTGATGATGACACAAGCGCGGTGGTTGTTAATAATTCTTTTGTGGATTGTTGCATTTTCAAGGTTCGGTGATTGCTTCTCTCCTTTTTTTTTTTTTTTTAAGGATGCAAACCAGCATAGAAGATGGAGCAGAATCGCTTTCTGTTCTAATTATTTTTTATTATTATTATAATTTGGTAATGTTGGCGATTGTTTGCATAAGATATACTTCCTTTTCTTTTTCCATCGGTTATTGTTTAACATGAAACTGATTACATTTTACCTGTTTTATATGAGATTAATTATTTTTTCTACAGTTACTTAAATTGCTATGATATTAGTAAATTTGGTAATGTTGCTCAGGTCTAAGTAAACTTTAATTTCAAAGCTGAATAGATATTATCAAGATTGGGGCATGAATGTGATAGCCACTATTTGAAAGTGATGGCATGCTTTTTTGTATTTTTCGGTTTTATTCAGTTTTATATGTGGATAAGATAGCAATATTTATCTTAATACCAAGAATTTCATACGTATTTGGTGAATGGGTGTGTGTGTGTGTGTATATGTATATATATATATTCCCTTTAATCAATGGCTAGAATTCTTGTAATCTTATCCGAAGTTTGTTAGCCTATGAAAGGTTGAAATTGTATTTGTTAAGATTGGAATCCTTTGGGGCTAGACCAGCCACTCCTTGAAGAGTCTTGTGCGTGGTCTTATCCATGTCCTGGTTGGCTCCATGATATATCCACAGTTTTGTTGTCTGTGGTCTTTATCCTTTCACAAAATTGTATGACTGATTATTGAAAACAAAATGAAAGAATGATTTGATGCAATTATTACAAAAGAAATGCATAATGTTAAGGGGTTTATGTATTCTTTCTGAGCTGTAACATCTTGCAACAGTAATAACTCAAACAGAGAAGGATGGCTTGCAATTTAATGTTGCACGCAAGTTCTAAAGCTTACCAGTTCCTTGAAATTCTTTAGTGGCAGCTGGTTTCTAAGAAGGCAGGACTTACCAGTCCTGCCAATTTGTGAAAGCCATTTCTCTTTTATTTTGGGCGATTATTTAGAAAGCTCTTCTATTGAGCATGATCTTGTTTATCAGATTCATAAGATTTATATTAGTTGGAAAGTTTAACATCTGAGGCATCGCCTGAGTGTCAAATGAGCTATTGATGCTTTTGAACTGAGGACAAAAGCTTTTCTCTTTGCCATCTATTGATTTCAATTCCTCTTGTGGGTTGAGTTGGGGGTGGATGTTGGGTAGATGTGCCTTGTATTGCCATAATCTGAATGTATGTTTCATTCTGGCGGCATCATTTAGTTTGTCTTCTGTCTTCTGAATTGCAAATTTCACCTCATGATATCCATTCATTCAAATCTATATTGAGTGGAAAATATTGTCCTACCTGTCTCAAATTATTGCTCTTTCAAAACTCAGAGCTTTTTTATGTTTCACTCCTAGTTTTGATGCATTCTCAAGTAATTCTCTTAGCTCACAAGCACTTGGCTTTTTCTTAATTGCTTGTGGTTTGAGGTTTTTTTAAAGATGCAATAATCCTCGCCATAAGTGTATCTTTGAATATCTGAAAAATTATGCTTTCATTATTAGCATTGCGGGTGTCTAGCGACAGAACAAAAGGCATCCTTTGAATTCTGCTGTATTAATGAGCATACCTTGTCGATCAAATTTGCTTAGTGCCATATCTCATGAAATCGGTGATCAAACATGTGTTAGATCTATATTATAAGTTATATAGCCACTTGGTGTCTTATTAATGAAATCTTCTCCAAGACAAAAAAAAAGAAAAAAAGAAAAAGAAAAAAAAAAGCTACTAATCTTATGTTTCTTTGCCTTTTTTTTTGTTTTTGTTGATTTGTTGTGTTATTGATATACAAATATCAAGTTCTATGATATCTGAGTGTTTGGACTTGGGATGAAATGTGCATTATACTTTGTATGAAACACTAGGATGATGTTTCTTTAAAAGACGATTCATGCAAGGATTGACTTATGAGCAGCATGTTCCAAAGTTTTGATGTTGTTTTTTTAGGTCTGTAACGGGTATGGCGGATCCTAATTTCTATTCTTCCAACCCCCCATAATTTTTCTTGGGAGGAACCTTGGTTAATGGTTAGCAACGTAGCATGCAGGCCTGTCCTGGTTGGTTATCTTTGAAGAAATCCCCAAGTTAGTAGCATGCCTAGCATGTCATCTCCACTCCATTAAAGACACTCCTTGGAGGATGATAGGAGTTCTCTTTTGGGCTCACTGGGTATTTTTGTTGATCGTTGGCTATAATTGTATGATTCTTGCTTTTCATTGATTAAGTTACTCCGTGATGAATCTTCTAGCTCTCACGGATAAGTATCTGATCTTCCTGTCCTGAGTTGATTTTTCAGAAATCTTTCTGGTTATGCCACGTCATGTTGCCAGTTCAGTTCTTCTACATGTCTAACCAGGGGCAACTTGATTTTCTATTGTCATAGAAAACCTGAAGATCATATATTCAGAGAATTCCCTCATATCAAGGTCTTCAAGATGCTAAGGTTTTACTTGCCTTTCTCTTCACTTGTTTCGCTCTAGTTTGAGTAAGATTCACATGTACTTTTCCAGCATGTAATTTCATGCAAATGAGCGGATACGTCAATGTTAACTTTAGAATGTTTTAGGAGGAACGCGTAGCCATAGAGCATTGATGTGAGAAAAGAAAAGGAATTGGTACTTTTTTTAGCCTCTTTATTAATCTGTATAAATACATAGAGAAATTGCAATTGAGGTAACTGAGGCATAAATGGAAAAATAAAGGACGAACAGTTACCAAGAGGCAAAAAATTAGAACCATGTCAACGAACGGCTAATTCACGCCAGAATTCCTTATTCATTGCGATAGAACGAATGGAAAGTCATTTATCAGATAGTAGATCTAATCGTTGACTTTCAGCTTCATATAATCCCAAACAAAATCATATGCATATGGGAGCCTTGCTAGTTATAAAAACAAAAAACCTATGTTACGTATGCCTTGATTTAATAATGAATTTATATTTTAAGTTTAAAAATGACACAAAGAACTATCTTTAAGGATACAATATTTCTTTCACTTTGTTCATTTTTCATTCTAGAATTGTTTGGGGCATCTTCATCTTTTTATATTTTTATTTTACTGCTATTAAAAAAAAACATTTAACTATGGTTTGGTTTAGGAGCTTTTTGGTATTGCAATTTTTTTTTTGTTATACTGTAATGACCCCTTTACCTTTAAAGTCAAAATTTTAAAAGCTTGACTATAGAGGCCTATTTTTCTATTCACAAAGGTGTTTTTTGTAATATTTATTTTTGTACTAGAGGCGATGTTGTATTTTCATACATGAAAAATAAAAAATAAAGAAGT